>Ga0224554_1000217_pt1 | contig 52653 bp, 40 predicted proteins | sample 714S22024metaG_FD_180666 | JGI IMG/M metagenome (GOLD analysis project Ga0224554, IMG submission 180666) | Peat soil microbial communities from Stordalen Mire, Sweden - 717 S2 20-24 | ecosystem: Environmental > Terrestrial > Soil > Wetlands > Peat | place: Sweden: Norrbotten County, Stordalen... | reverse complement strand
TCAAACGCACATTTCCGCGCTGCAACGGAAAGCTATCCTTGATCTTTTCGTACTGCTCTGCGGTGATTTCCATCTATCTTCAGAATATATCAGAAAAGACGACTTTAGTGTGAACACGCCCTAGTTGTCGTCAAGATGACGCCTGGAGGTGAATCGGACTACCCCCATCGGAATTGGATTGCAAGGCGCGGCTTGATTCTCTGCCGGCAAAGATGACCGACTGCCTATGCCGCAGTTCCACGGAAGGGCAGCACCTTGCCGCCGCGCTGTGTCCGTTCCAGAAAGTCTGCCCAGTCCTGCATCATCCTGGCGCGTGGCTCCAGATAGAGGGCGTGGTTGTAGGCGGCGCTTACGGCGTTGCGTGGTGCGTGAGCAAGCTGCAACTCGATATGGTCATGCGCGTATCCCTGCTCATGCAGTATGGTGGACGCAAGACCACGGAAGCCGTGGCCGGTCATGCGGCCTTTGTAGCCCATGCGCTTTAACGCTGCCAGAATGGTGTTGTTGCTCATCGGATGGGCCGGGTTGAGGTCGCCGGGGAAAAGCCATTCGTTGCACCCAGTGAAATCGCGCAACATCTCCAACACTTCCAATGCCTGCCTGGCCAGCGGCACAATGTGCGGCGTCCGCATCTTCATCCGCTCGGCGGGTATGTCCCAGCGGGCATTCTCCAGGTCAAATTCCCCCCACTTGGCTTCGATCAATTCGGTGGTGCGCACAAAGGTCATGGACATCAGCTTCATTGCCAACCGTGTGACCTGCTTTCCCTGATAGACCTCGATGCGTCTGAGCAGGGTTGGCAGCTCTTTGGCATCAATACGGGCATAGTTGATTTTCGGCGAGGATTTCAGAATGTCGCTTGGGCGAATTTCGGTGGCCGGGTTACGCTTTGCATAACCGTGGGCGATGCCGTAGCGAAAAACCTGGCCCACGGTCTCCAGAGCACGCTTGGCAATATCCAATGCGCCGCGATCCTGAATCGCGTTGGCCATCGCCACCAGTTCCGGCGCCTCAATCTCCGCAATGGGACGCGGGCCGAGGCAGGGCAGAATATCGGACTCCATGCGCCGCCGGACCGAGTCCACATGGCGCGGGCTTTTCCCCACCTGCCAATGCTCCAGCCATTGTGTGGTAACGCTCTGGAAGGAGTTCTCGACTGCTATTTTCTCTGCGGTCTTCTCGGCTTTTCGCTGCGCCATCGGGTCAACGCCGGTCGCCAGCAGCTTGCGGGCCTCGGCGTGGCGTTCACGGGCCAGCGCCAGGGGGACATCTGGATATTTGCCGAGGGACATCAGCTTTTCCTTGCCCTCAAACCGATAGGACCAGCGCCATAGTTTCCCGTCGGTCGGCTTGACCCAGAGGTAAAGGCCGCCTCCATCGCCAAGGCTGTATGCTTTCTCCGCCGCTCTGGACCGTTTGATCTCCGTATCTGTCAGTCCGGCCATGCCCGTTCCTCCTCGCTCAAATAAAGTACACCCACTTCAAGAACAGAATACACCCAAAAGTACACCCTCCAAAACACGGCTACACCTGGATGCATCTGGACGCAGAAAGACGTAAAGCCTAGCATTTGCTAGGCTTTACGTCTTTCTAATGGATGTCTTGGGATGTCTCTGGAAGGGTTTATGGCGGAGAGAGGGGGATTCGAACCCCCGATAGAGCTTTTGACCCTATAACGGTTTAGCAAACCGCCGCCTTCAGCCGCTCGGCCATCTCTCCGTCAAGTAGAACCGCTTTGTTTTGAACGTCTTACGAGGAGGTCATCCTCGCGTTCAGCAACCTCGGCTGCATTTTAGTTGCACAGTCGCTTTTTGAGCGCCTGTAATTGCTGCTAGGACGCTGCGGATCCACAGCTTTTTCTCATTGTATATGACTCTTGGGTGACAGCCACGCTGTTGTGCCAGAGAATCGCTCTAAAAACTGCCTCTACACCGAGCTGGCGCAGATTGGTGGCGGTCACCGCAGTCGACCAAAGGGCGCAAGACAGCTACAACTCGCTCGAACGAGAGCAAGCAGGCTCATTCGCAGCCTGCACCCCGTCGAGAGGTTGCAACTCGCCCTCATGCTCGACCAGAAAGCACTCCCCGTCCGGCGCTTGCAGCTCGGGCGCAAGCTGCCCCTCGTCAACAGGCTGCACCTCGCTCCGAAGGCGCTCCTTCGGAGAAGAGCTCACCGGGGAATAAGAAATAGCCTCGTCACTGGCGAATTGACCGCGACGTATTGCTTGAGGCCCCTTGATTTTCAGGAACGTCGATTGACTCTATCGGACGATCTTCGCCGCCCGCCTCCCGGACAGCACTGGCGTCTCTCGCACGCTACTCACGGTCAGATGATTGTCCAGTCGCAAGGGGAAATTTAGAGAGATGTCCTCCCTTCGAGAGCTGCAAGTATTCATTCTGCGATGTCTCCAGCAGGATTGCTGCCACTCGCACAGATGATAAGCGCTACAACGGTCTAAGCGCCCCCTGGTGGCTGCATCCTCATTCATGAATGCGGATGAGCAAGCGAAATAGATGAGCGTGTGCGGTATGGACCAGACAGGCTTGTAATTCACTCGATACCCTAACGTCATATTTGCGGGTTTTGGAGGGATTGACAGCCCAGGAGCAAGAAGACCAGCTCGCAGCTTCGCCCCGCTACCTCCTGCGGAGCGACTAACATCGAGTTAACTGTGCAGCAAAGTCTGCGTAGGTTCGCGCCGGGCAAGGCAAACAGATCCAAGCTACACTAGAAATGTGAGAAACTACAATGACTTCCCCCAAAACCCCGACCTCCCCTCTTCGGAGGAGTTTCGCAAACTTTGTCCCAGTTGCCTTCTTTGCCTTGCTTCTCACGATGGGCCTGTTCAAACCGGCGTTCGCACAAACCGCGCCATCCCTGGGCACCGCCCAGAACTTTGCGGTACTAGGTTCCTTGACAGTGACCAATACCGGCCCATCCGTAATTACGGGCGACCTCGGTGTCAGCCCAGGCACAGCAGTCACCGGTTTCCCGCCCGGTATCGTCGACGGGGGCTCAATTTATAAGGCGGACGTTATAGCGCAGGAGGCTCGGGCGGATGCGACTACTGCCTACATTGATCTGGCAGACCAGGTTTGTAACATTACCTATGGCGTACCCACGGACCTGGGTGGAAAGACGCTTGTGCCGGGTGTCTATTGCTTCGCATCCTCTGCTGCCCTCACCGGAACGCTGACCCTCGATGCCGGCAACAAGCCCGACGCCGCCTTTATCTTCCATGTGGGTAGCAAACTCGTCACAGCAAGCGGCGCCTCCGTGGCGCTCATCAATGGCGCGCAACGATGTGAGGTCTTCTGGCAGGTCGGCAGTTCCGCGACTCTCGGGACGGGGACCGACTTTATTGGTACTGTTATCGCTCTTACAAGCATTACTCTTGATACCGACGCCAAATTGTCCGGCAGGGCACTCGCTCGCAATGGCGCGGTCACGCTGGATTCGAACACGGTGTCCGTCACTTCGTGCGCTGCGCCGCTCCATGCGCCAGTAATCGGTAAGTCTTTCAAGAAGCCCTCTATTATCGAGGGAGGCAATTCGACGCTTACCCTGACTCTAAGCAATCCAAACAGTACCGCCGCCACCATCAAATCGGCTCTGATTGACACATTCCCCAAGGGCATGTTCGTCTCAGGGAAAGCGAGCACTACCTGCGGCGGAACTGTCAGTGCTCCGATTGGCCACTCCACCGTCTCCTTGACCGGAGGCGCCATCCCGGCCGATGGAACCTGTACCATTACGGTGGAGGTCACCGCGCCAGCCGCGGGCGCTTACATCAACTCGGTGCCATCCGGCGCATTGAAGACCAGCAACGGCAACAATGTGTCCCCGGCCGTGGCCACCCTGACCGTCACTCCTATCCCCACTCCCGCCATGGTTCCGCCCACACTTGGAAAGTCGTTCAGCCCCACGACTATTGCTGTCGGCGGCGTTTCGACACTTGTCCTTACACTGAGCAACAGCAACCCCGTCATCGATACCATTACGGCGCCGCTCACAGATCACCTGCCGGCCGGCATGACCGTCGACGGTGCCGCCAGTACTACCTGTGATGGAATTGTCGATGCTCTCCAGGGGAGCACCGTTGTGACTCTCACCGGAGGCTTCATACCTGCAAAAGGCTCCTGCACTGTATCCGTCAAGGTCACTCCCGATTGTGAGTGCTCCTATTACAATTCCGTGGGTGTCGGCGCACTGAAAACCGACAACGGCAGTAACGCCGCCGCAGCCGTCGCCACTTTAACCGTCACCAAAGCCCCCGCCCCAGGCGGTACGCCTACCGTAAGCAAGTTCTTCTACCCGGATGAAATCAAGCCGGGAGCGACCACTACACTTACCATCACCCTGACGAACACCGATGCCAAGGCCGCAACGCTGACGGCGCCGTTCACAGACACCTTGCCCAGCGGCATGGTCGTCTACGGCGTCCCAAGCACTGTCCCGGACAACACTTGCGGTGGAACGCTCACTGCCACCAAGGGCAGCACGGACATAACCCTTACAGACGGCCAGATACCGGCGAACGGCACTTGCAGGATCACCGTATTTGTCTCCGTGGAGAAAGCAGGGACTTACGTCAACTCGCTGCATAAGGGGACACTAAAGACCAGCAACGGCAGCAATGCAAACCAAGCGAATGCATCTCTTATCGTCAGCACGTCGGCTGGCGCGAGCCCCCAACTGCTCAAGTCTTTCTCCCCAGCCACTATCAAGAATGATGGCATCTCAACCCTGACCATTACCCTCAAGAACACCTACGACTTGGCCGCAAAGCTCACGGCGCCACTGGTCGATAACATGCCTGCGGGCATGGTGGTCCATGGCAGCGCAAGCAACACCTGCGGCGGAGCAGTCAAGGCCATCGCGGGCACCTCAAAGGTGACTCTTACCGGCGGCGCAATTCCGGCAAAAGGCTCCTGTACCATAACCGTTCAGGTTACCGCGCCCTGCGACAACTACTTCAACAATTTGCCTGCTGGAGCATTGCAGACCAGCAACGGCAGCAATCAGGAACCTGCCGGCGCGAGCCTGACCGTAACCGCTGATTAGGTGGGCAGCCGATCCTTCCACTATTTATCGCTGACTGATATCCGAATGCCCCAACCTTGACGCGCTTTTAGCGGGAAGGTTGGGGCATTCGCGCCAAGGGCATTTTTGAAACACGCCCTAATACCCAGACCGCGTGAATAGGTGGGTCATGGACTCGCAGTCGATCCGGTTCCGAAGTGACACAATGAGCACGGCCATTTACCCAATCAGATGAACATGTTTAGATCGGCGTTGCTTCGCACAAGAGGACGTACGTGAGCGACGGCGTTGCTGAATTGGCCCAACTCTTCAAGCTCAGTCTTGAATTCAAATTCCTCGGGCAAGAAGGGGGTCCTGCTCACCCCCTGCCCGGCGCTACGGGCGGGGCAATCGGCCGGAGGTTGGAGAGGCGCCGGAAACGGGACCACCGCACCACCCGCGATGTGGGCGGGAATATTGTGCAAGGCCAATCCCGGCGCGGCTGCGGAGGCATTCCAGCTCTAAAGGCATCATCCCCGCCGCGCTGTCAGTGCTCAGGCGATCAAACGGTATTCGGAATGCCTGTCAACGGAAGAATGCCAAACCAAGGAATGAACAAATCCGGCCCTGGCGAGGGTGAGCCATTGCTGGGAGCAGCGCTCTTTCGCATCCTCATATTTCTGAAAACCCTCCAGGGGCAAAAGCGAGTCTCGATCGTAGACAACTCGCCCCTTTCGATCATCCCACCTGCCGTGGGTTTCCCGGACAAAGTAGGTACGTTCTCCATTGGCCCGCGTTTCAAAGAGCCGCAGTTCGTAGAATTCCGAATTCTTCAATGACGTTCTTCGAGTCCGAGCCTTCAAGAGAGCTTCTTGCATGGTTGAATCTTGCTCCAGCGTCTGCTGAAATCGCAACAGCAATCTCCTTGGCGGCTCTCCAATTGGAGCGCATGGAAACCACCGACCCGAAATGGGATTCTCACTAAAACAGTTGCCATAAACAGCGCCAGAAATGCCGCATGAACGGGGGGCAATTCTGCTGGTTCGCGTCTGGGACTCAACAGGATTTCCCACACGCAGCCAAGCGCACCGCCATACCCCCGCGATAAGCACAGACGGGCGGGATGGCTACCCGGAGGAATACGCGCGCCAGGTCGGGCGTTGATTGGGGGTTGTAGCCGGCGTTCTTATCCCCTGTGGCCATTGCTCAGAGAGTTCGCTGGCCAGGATCACCGGCTTTATCCCGTCTCAATCCCGGCTAATGCGCCGCGTATGCCTGCCCTTGAGCCAGAGGGCAATTGCGATCTACGGAACAGGAAGGATATCAGGATGCTTTCTCCACCGTCTTCAGGTTGTCATCCGGCACCCGATCGATGAGCAGAAGCAGAGGATCAATGCCAGCCTTGTCCGGCATCACATTGGTCACAAAAGTGTAGGTTCCATGCGTGCCGGTCATATGCACAAGCTGGCGGGCAAGCACCTGTCCATAGTGCTTGCCCTTCTCAGGAGCAGCCAGTGCTCCCACCTCAATCCAGTCGTCCACCGGAACTTCTGTTTCCGCGCCTTTGTCATCCGCTCTGTACTTATGCGTCTCGACTTCAACCGTTACGTCGTACCTGCCGTCGGCCCGCTTCCTTGCCGTCGCATGCAGTGTGCGGTTGGAAAACAGCGTGATGTCCTCGAACAGATCCTTCAGAAGGTACCGATACTGAGGTGGAGTCTGCTCTTGCAGCGCATCGACGAGCACCCAGGAAGTTGGATAGGGCGCCGGAGCATAGCCATATTGGGAGAGAACCTTGCGAAGAGCGCGATTGACCGCGTCCTCGCCGATCATCTCGCGCAGGTAATACATCACGACGCTTCCTTTGCGATAGTGGATGTAACCCTGGTTGGCCTCAACGCGCATCAGGGGCCGTTCCTTGATTCGCTCTGTGCCCCGTGAACGCAGGTACTGATCCATCTCGTACTCCATGAACTTGCGCATGGTGTCGCGCCCGTACTCCTTCTCCATGACCATCAGCGCCGAATACTGGGCGAGTGTCTCTGACAAAGAAGTTGCGCCTTCCATGTTGGCGCCGATGACCTGGTGCGCCCACCATTGATGCGCCATTTCGTGAGCAACCACGTAATAAACCATGTCGATATCGTCGGGCTTTTCGATCCTCGCGATAAACCCTACCGACTCCGAATAAGGCATCGTCCCCGGAAATGCCTGCGCAAAGGAGGCCACGCGGGGAAATTCAATGATCCTCGCCTGCTTGTTGGGGTACGGGCCAAAATTGGAGGTGTAATAGGCAAAGGACTTCTCCACGGAGTTGACCATCTTGGGCACGTTCCACGGATGTTCCTTGAGGTAATAGACCTCGACATCGATGCCGTTCCACTTGCGCCTTTCAACCTCGTAATGCGCCGATAGGAAGGAGTAGAAGTTAAGAGCGAAGTGATCGAGCCGGTACTCGTAGAAGTTGCGCCCGTCCTGCTGCCACTGGCGCAGCAGGGAACCGGGAGCGATGGCCGTCTGATCGGCGCTTGTGCTGATGACCGTATCGACATTCACCCAGTCGGAGTTGTTGCTGATGTAGGTGTTCATGCAATCGGCCGTGCAGTTGCGTTCCAGGGCCGGCATCAGATGCTTTTCTTTCATTCCGAAGCGCTTGCGAACGTTGGGGTCGTCCAATTCGTTGTTTGGCTGGTAGCCGATTTGCGGCGCGATGGAGGAACCGAAGAAGGTTCCATTCTGGGCCACCCCTGTGTTGGTTGTCTGGTTCTCGAAGCCGCGCGGGTGCGTCTCCACATCGAACTTCACGGTGCGGACCTCGCCGGGCGCGAGCGGCGTTGTCAATTTGTAGATCCGGTAGCCGCGCTCCTTGTCGTCCTGGACGAGTTCCGAGCCGGGCAGCTCGATGGCGGTGGTGAAGGCGCGATCGAGCGTGAATTGAACGGCAGTCAGCGGCTGCGAGGTTAGATTCCCGATCTGTTCTTCGCCGCGCATTACCATCTCGCGCGTGGATGGATAGATGGCGATGTCATATTTCACATCCTGGACGCGCGGCTCGGGCAAATGCTCATAGCGTTTATAGAGCTTTTCATAGTCGGCTTGCCGCGCCTGACCATCGTGTTCGCTGTCTACATGATTCAGAATCTCGGTGTTGTAGAAAACCCAGCCTCCAACCAGGATGAATCCCGCGGCCGCCAGCACGCCCACCAGCTTGAGCGAGCCATGAAAGCGCTGGCGCGAATCCGCCAGCCGCGCATTCCAGCGCGTATCGCGCCCGCGCTGCAACAGCAGAATGCTGACCACGGCCAGCATCACGCAGAAGAGGGTCCAATAGAGAGCGAACCAGTACCAGCTCACGATCCATGGCTGGTAGCCGAAAAAGTCGGAATACCTCATGCTCGGCAGGCTGGCGAAGTGCACCATCCGGGTGCCTACATGCAAGGGCCTCCAGACAAACTGATTGGCGACCAGAAGCCCGATGAAGGCGAAGTATCCCACGTACTTGTTGGGCGAGAGCACATGAATGAAGAAAGCGAGAACCGCCAAAAACGCGAACGCCAGCATATCCTGACCTAGCAGGTTCTCCGCGTAGAGCCCCAACTGGAAGCGTGTGTAATGGTGGGCAGCCTGAACGCAGACTGCGACCATCGTCACCAGCACCTGGATGCAGGCGATGGCGGTCATCAGGGCGATGAGCTTTGCCAGATAGCCCGGCCATTCCGGCACGGGCAAGGCATCGTTGACCTCATCGATGCGCGCGTCCCGCTCCTCCCAGATCAGTACCCCGGCAAAAAAGGTGATCATGGCGATGAGGAAGCCGTTGAGCGTCCCGGCGATGATTTCGATCATTGTGTAAGTAACCGGCCTGGAGGTGACTCCATACCATCCCGTTGAATTGAGGATCAATGCGGCTACGCAATTCAGCATGGCGGCGCAGGTGACGACGATAAAGGTAATGGTCTTCAACAGGCGGCTGTATTCGATGCGAATCGAGGCGAGGAGCTGTGTCCAGCGTGCATCTGCTCCGAAGCTGCGTGAGACATTGGCGAGTGTGAGAGGCTGGAACTCCGGCAACGCCGTCTCATCCTCGGCTGACTTCCGTTTGGAGGCGCGGACTGCCCGCTCAGAGAAACTGAAGCGCCAGTAGGCGAAGGCGAAGATAAGGATGCCGACCGCCAGCCAAACCAGACGGTTCCACAACAGAAGCCCGGTAAGACCGATGGCATGGGTGTTTCTCTCCGCGACCGTCCAGTACTTTGTGAGCAGAGAGAAGGCATCGTTGCCGAAGGGATCGAGCATGGCGGAGAGCTTCTCGTTCTTCATGTCGCTCGTCAGGGCGCCAGCCACGGCATCGGCGACAAGCAGCGCCAATCCACCGAGAAAAGAGACTACGGTGCTGCGCGTGAGCACGGCGATGGTGAAGATGATGGCCCCTATAAAGAACGTATTCGGCAAGGCAAAGACGAGGATGCTCTTCCAGTGCGCCGCCCAGATGACCGGCCCGAAGCGGTCGGCCTCGGCCCAGGGCATCAGCGGCGCCAGCAGTGCTCCAAGCGAGACGCCCAGCACCGGGATGGTGGCGATGACCACCGCGCCCAGGAACCGTCCCAGAAGGAAGTCCAGTTTGCGGATAGGCGTGCTGAAAACGATCTGGTGCATGTTGTACGCGAACTCGCGAGAGGCTGCCGAGTTCACAAAAGCCGTCACCATCAGCAGGGTGATGAACCACATGATGGAGTAGTACTGCTGTATGACAAAGGGGGCATTGCGAAAGGTGTTCCCGATGGCCCCGCCTACCGAAACCTGGTCGGTGCTCATGGCCAGGAGAATCAGCAGCGCTACAATGCCCGTGAATACCCACAGCATGATGGAGCGCAGCCAATACCGAACCTCGAAAAAGAAGAAGTGCATCATGGCCACCTCCTTTAATGCAGGCCAGCGATGCTGGCGAAGAAGACATCTTCAAGATCCGGAGCAACAGGCACGAAACCGGCTTCCGGGCTGCTGTCCGCGAAGACGTGAATCTGCGGCCGTCCGGCTGAGAGCTTGGTTGAGATCACCGGGAACCGGCTGGTATATTCCTTCACGTCGTCGCGCTGGATCGACTTTTGCCAAATCCTCCCCGCAATCCCTTCCAAAGCCCTGTCCGGCGCTCCGGCAAACAGCACCCGTCCCTGATGAATGATTGCCATGTTGCTGCACAACTCCATGACGTCCTGCACAATATGGGTGGAGAGAATCACAATGACGTTCTCCCCGATCTCGGCCAGAAGGTTGTAGAAGCGGTTACGCTCTCCAGGGTCGAGGCCCGCCGTAGGCTCGTCCACGATCAGCAGTTCAGGGCTTCCGATCAGGGCCTGCGCGATCCCGAAACGCTGCCGCATGCCGCCGGAGAAGCCAGTGAGCAGTTTGCGGCGGTGGTCCCACAGATTTACGCGGTGCAGGAGCGCATGAACAGCCTCCTTGCGCTCTTTGCGCTTGACGATTCCCTTGAGCAGCGCAATATGGCTCAGCATGTCCTCGGCATTTACGCGAGGATATACGCCAAAGTCCTGGGGGAGATAGCCGAGCGTTTTGCGAACTTCTTCTTTCCTGCGAAGCACGTCCAGATCACCCAAACGGATAGAGCCGCTATCGGGATCCTGCAAGGTTGCAATGGTGCGCATCAAAGTAGATTTGCCGGCCCCATTCGGCCCAAGCAAGCCATACAAACCGCAGGGAATGGTCAAACTGACGTCATCGAGAGCGCGGACGCCCCCCTTGTAGACCTTGGTCAGGCCCTGGATTCGAAGTTCCATTGCGAGCTACCCTCCGGAAAGTGTCGCTGCGCTTGTGCTGAGTGCGTCGCGTGCTGAATGGCGCACCACAATACTCTATGCGGCGCCAAATCGCCCCGCCGAACTGCCAGGATGCAGCTTTCAAGCATCATACGGGAACAGACTGAAAGAAGTTCCAGCAGGGCTCTGGCGGACCTCACAGAGAACTGCGGGCAGCGTCCACATTGTCCGTGAGTGCGCTGGCGGGACTCCTATGGCGTGAAGACCACCGCAAAGCTTATATAGCCGGCCCTGCTCGTGATCCGAGTACCAGCTCCTTCGGACGCGTTTGAATCTCCAGGTCGATGTTGGCGATCTCCGTGCCGCACTCCTGTGGATGGCCGAGGGTGCACTGGCAAAGCTCGGTAAACCGGATATGCCCGCTCTGGCTCAGTTCCACCCCGGTTGCGATCAAGACGCTGTAAATATCCACACAGGCCCGGCGTTCGAACCGAAGAGCATATTCACCGTGCCGGTATCGATGGCGCTGCGGCTCAGCACCCAGCCACCATAGCCGAGAATCGCGCCCGTGAGGGCCCGCACGAGCCGCGCCGGCTCTTCGCTTAATATGCCCTCGATCTCTATTGCCCATGGGCTGCTCATGATTTCTCCCACGTCGCGGTTAGGCGCCTTAGTCTCAACACCGCCTTATCGGAGCCGGACGGTCCGGCATCAAGGTTGTGCGGAATACGAACGATCTTGACCGGCGTTGCAGCATTCTTGCTTCCCAGTAGATCGGACGGTTCTCGTGCTGGTAACGGGTGAGCATTTCGACAGCAGATACAGCGTTGAGATTGAAATACCTCTGAAGAGCGGTACAATTCGAGCGAATCGGTACGGAAAAAGGAGATTTCGAATAATATGACAGCTTGGAGGTGGTGAATATGTCCTTTTCTTCTCCGCGAACTCTTGGGATTTCCGTGTTCATTCTGAGTTGTGCGATCAACTGTAGAGTTCCTGCCGCGATGACGCAGACTGTGCATGTGGATGTTAGCCCGGGAAAAGCGATCGCGTTCGACCCGGACAAAGCGATGGGAACTTCCATGGATATTCTTTCGGCGGCGGAACTGGACACTGTGTACTCCGAGCCCATCGTGAAAGCGGGGCTCTCAGCAGGCTGGGGACCGATCTCGTACCGGCAGAACACCGAGCTGACGTATGACGCGTGGCACTGGAACCCCACTGGCATGTGGAGCGACGAGCAACACAAGAGCGGATATTTTCTGGGAAGCGCGGAACCGAAGGACGTCCTGCGCGAGTCGTTTGGCTACCGGCTCCCGCACCGGGGAACGACCCGCAGCGACTCGGGACAAAATGAGTATTCGCAGATGACGGACGGAGATCCGGCGAGTTACTGGAAAAGCAATCCATATCTGAGCGGGAAATTCACGGGCGATCCGGACTCCGCGAATCCACAATGGGTGGTCATCGAATTCCCGCTTCAGCAGGATATCGATGCGATTCAGATTGACTGGGCGAGCCCGTACGCCACGAAGTATGTGGTGGAGTACTGGATGGGGAGGGAGAGCGCGCTGGATAGACAGACCGCCGGCGCATGGGAGGAGTTCCCGCAGGGTGAAGTGACAGGAGGGGTGGGCGGAAGCAAGGTGCAGCGGTTGGCGGATCGTCCAATTGCGACGCGCTTTCTACGGATATGGATGACGGAATCCTCGAATACCTGCGATACGCATGGAAGCGGCGATCCGCGGAATTGCGTGGGGTATGCGATTTCAGAGATTTCCGTGGGTAGCTTCAATTCGCTCGGCGAGTTTGTGGACGTGGTGAAGCACACGCCGGGCCAGGCACAGACCGTCACGCAGGCTTCATCCGTGGATCCGTGGCACACCGAAGAAGGAATTGTGTCCTCGCGAGTTCAGACGGGATTCGATCTGTTTTTCCGGAGCGGCTACACAAATCACTTGCCGGCGATGATTCCGATTGCCATGTTTTATTCGACCCCGGAGGACAGCGCAGCGGAGCTTGCGTACATCGAGAAGCGGGGCTATGCGGTCTCGTATGTCGAGATGAGCGAAGAGCCGGATGGGGCGTATATGCAGCCTGAGGATTACGCGGCACTCTATGTGCAATGGGCGACCGCACTGCATAAGGTCGATCCGAAGTTGAAGCTTGGCGGACCGGTGTTTACGGGCGTGAATGAGGATATCAAGGTGTGGCCGGACGCTCAGGGGCGCACGTCGTGGCTGGGTCGATTCATCGATTACCTGAAGGCGCACGGGAGGATGGGGGACCTGGCGTTTGTGTCGTTCGAGCGTTATCCGCTGGAGCCATGTCAAATCAACTGGTCAGATTTGTACCGCGAGCCGCAACTGGTGAAAGGGATTTTGCAGGCGTGGCGGGACGACGGGGTGCCCCCGGAAGTGCCGCTGATGAACACAGAAAGCAACATATCGTGGTCGCTGACAGATCCGATGCAGGATCTTTTTGCGGGACTGTGGCTGGCGGATAGCGTTGGAGCGTTTCTAACCCACGCGGGACCGAACGCGGCCTACTATCACTCGCCGGTGCAGCCGGAAGCACTGGGGCCGGGATGCCAGGCCTGGAGTACGTATGGGAATTTTGTAGCAAACGAAAAATTGGAGATCAAACAATATACGGCGCAATACTTCGCGAGCCAGCTATTGAATCTCGATTGGGTGAAACATGGTGGCGGGACGCATCAGTTGTATCCGGCAGCGGGGGATTTGCGGGACGATGCAGGACACGACCTGATTACCGCGTACGCGGTGAAGCGGCCGGATGGAGATTGGTCCCTGCTGATCGTTAATAAAGATCCGAGCAATGCCCACCAGGTCAAGATTGCGTTCGAGGACGGCGGGCAGGAAACAGCGGCGCGATTTTCCGGCCCGGTAAAGATGGTGACCTTTGGAGCGGCGGAATATGTGTGGCATTCCTCCGGGGCTACGAGTCATGCGGACCCCGACGGCCCGGCAAAGCGCAGCGTCGTGGAGTGGAAGGAAGAACAAAAGGTATTGCTGCCGAAAGCATCGATGACGGTGCTGACGGGGAGAGTGGGCGGTGCGTAAGGAAGGTCGCGATCCGTTCCCGGCTTGCCATATGCATGGCTCGCTACTCCTTGACGCCTGAGCCCACCAATCTTGCGGCTACCGAGTTATGGTAGAAGTCCGTTGGGTCTCCATGGTTCTCTGCGGGTTGTTCGGCGGAAGACTCCAGCCAGAGGTGGCACCTTTTTGAAAAAGAGCGATCAGGCGAGTATTGTGTTTTTGAGGCAACTGGCTGACCCTGCGTGGCGTTGTGATTTAGCGCCAAAGAGATGGACCATCAACCAGCATCAATCAAGGGGGAATAGAACATGGCAGTTTCAGACATTCTGGCAACGATCGATAGTGAGATCGCAAAACTGCGGCAGGTGCGTGCCTTGCTGAGTGGCGGCGCCGCGCCGACACCAAAGAAGGCAGCAGGCAGACCCAAGAAGGTAGTGGTTGCGACCAAGAAGGCAGCAAAGGTTGCACCCGCCGCCACGAAACCTGCGAAGAAGAAGAGGAACCTCAGTCCCGAGGGAAGGAAGCGCATTGCCGAGGCAGTCAAGAAGCGCTGGGCGGCACAGGGGGCTGCGGGGCACCCACAAAGTAGCCGCCACCCTATGCTCGCATATGAGCTGACGTAGGCCCTAACCCGCATCAGCTCAGTTCTTCTCTTTGGTCTCTTCTTCAGGCCAGAGGCGCGGCTGAACGGCACGGGTCCGTTGATGCCTGAGGTCGGCGTGAATGCGGAACCAATAGGCGATGCTGCGCTGAGCGCAGTTGGCGTGCACCCCTACGGCTTCCTCGATTTCAGCTTGATCATCTCGCCATCCACAGCGAGCCTTCCATACCCATTTATTCAGACTCGGCGGTCTTCTCCTAGGAAGCCTTTTGGAGCAGTTGCTGCTCCGCCCGTAGCCAATCTTGCTCCGCGTGTCCATCCTTGTAACCGCGATCCGCCCAGAAACGCTTCGCAAGCCGCTCGATCTCCTCGCGAGGCGGTGTCGCCGTCTTTGCTACTTGTGTAACTTTATCGTTCGTTGTTGCGGTCTTGCGCGGCTTCGCGGTTGCCTTCGTCTTCTTCACTGTCTCTGCCATAGATTTCTCCTAATCGTTGGATTCTCCGCCAGCGCTCATTTGCGGTATTAACTTGAGTATATCAAAGATTCCTGTTTTCACGAAATCCCCAATTCGATTTGGCGTAACTCTTTACTCAATTTTTACTCAACCCCGCACCATTCCTTGGCGGTCAACCACTCTCCGGCGCTTACCGGGTGCAGCGAACCGAGGACCATCACCGGGTCCCGCTGCCCCCGGAACTTCGCCCGGAGCACCGCGAACCCGTTCTTCTCGTTGAATAAGGTGACACGCTCCACGAGTCCGGCGATCTCTTCTGACTGGTCCACAAGGAAAAGGTTGTGGACCAGATGGATTCGACATTTTCGAAGACCGAAAATGAATGGGTTACGTGTGCGGATTTCGGAGCGCTTGTTAGACCAGCATCCTCTTGCGACCAAGAGAACCGTAAGCGATGGACAAACTCAACTGTTCATTATCGGTGGAGGTTTTCGCGGGTAAGGGGAAAACTAGGGCCTGTTAACACTACTGGGGCAGGTGGCGTTGCGAGGGAAAATCCGGCCAGACGAAGCCGAGCCCGAAGGCTGTGGCGGGCCCACCGTCGAGGGCGAGAATGAAGTATGGCCGGATTTTCACCGCAACCCGAAGGGCCGGGGCCAATTTTCCTCATTTCGTCGTCATTCGTCGCTAGCAGACACCCGGTATGCGTCGCTCCTCTCTCCTAGAACTGAGAAAAATTGGCTCCCGGCGCCACCTGCCCCAGTAGTGTTAACTGGCCCTAGGCTAGCTGGTTGCATGGATAAGCCCAAGCCGAAAGTTAAAGTCCATCGGGCCGTGAAGTTCGGGGAGAGATAAAGCGGTGCTACATCCAGCACCCAGAGCCCGCGACGCCGGAGCCTTCGATATGGAGGCGCCTGAGAGCCACATGGCAATGACTGAGACCGATGTGGGGCTGAGGGTGCGGGTACCTCATTTGTTGAATCCGGGGAGGTCTACGCGCTTCGCGATGTGATCCTGAATCCAGTGGCGGTCCCACCATTCCTTGGGGTCAATCTGGATGCCATCGAGCTGCATGGCAAAATGAATATGGTCGCCGCCGGCCATTCCGGTCTGGCCGCTCCGGCCCATGATCTGGCCTTGTTTCACCATGTCGCCTTGGTGCACATCGATCTGGCTAAGGTGGCCGTAGATCGTCTGTAGTCCGTAGCCATGGTCCACCACAATGCAATTGCCGTAGATGCCCAGCGGAGCCGCATATACAACCCGGCCATCGTTGGAAGCTTCCACGCCAACATGTTGCGTAACCGCCAGGTCATATCCGAGGTGAACCTGCTGATCGATCTTCTTCCCTTGATATATATAGTTCCGCACGTCCGCAAAACTCGACTCCGCCTGGGAATGGGACTGCCGCGCGAAAGGCTGTGACCATAAGAACCTGTCCGCGGTCTTGAAGCGTAGATCCGAAAGTGCCTTGTTGTTGGCACGACGCATTTCGTTGTTAATCTTCAGAAAGCGCGCTACCGGATCGCCCGAGCCATTCGGGTCGAGCTCGCCGATTACCTTCTGGATGAACTGGTCGCTCACCTGCATGTCGTGTACGGTGTATTTCGGCTGCTCCTTTTTGGGAAACTGAAACACGATCGGGCCGGTCACGTCGTTTCCTGCGCCATTGGAGGCATAAATCAGGGGCACGGTGTTGGACGGCATATTCCAGGCAAAGGCGAAGAGCGAGAAGAAGCCCGGCTTGCCTCCGGGCGCAGGCCAAGCCCGAAATGTCTGGTCGCCGACACGCACACCTGCTTCTGTCCATGCGCCGGAGACATTGAACGTTGCCAGGTCAGCCATGCCCAGGTATAGGTAGTGTTGGTCTGAATCAACGCTTATGGTCGGCGGTTCGGTCACCACCGTCACCTCGCCTTCCCAGCGTCCGGTCTTCCGAAGCAGATCGTTCGAGGTAGCCTCGAGGATCAATCTCGCCTTGCCATCGCGGAGCTGCGGCGTGGTCTTGACGCCTACAGTAAAGTTCCATGAACTGTCCGCAAGGCCCGAAGGTTGCGCCGTCTCCCAGACGCGATATCGGGCGCTGTTCTGCTCCACGAATGCCGCGAGCTTGCGAATTCCATGCGGATCGCGTACGCGGACGGTAATCGGAGTGGCCTGGCCCAAGGAAGGAACTGGAGATGGCAGGTCCACAACAGGGGTCGCTGACCGCGCCAATAGAAGCGCAATCGGCAACAGCACGGCTAATGCAAGCACGACAACAATGAATCTTCGCACAAGTCATTGTAGCCCGCATCGAACGCCTTGTTCGCCACGAACCATGAGCACGCCTCCGCTTCGCAGGGGTAGCAGGCGGCGGCGCTACAGGCTCAGCGGCCGAACGGCCAATGCACTACGATGGCTTCATGGGCGCTCTCCTTGACATTCGCAACCTGCAAATTCGCTTTGGAGCGGCGGAGGCGGTGCGCGGCATCAGCCTGCGGATCGATGAGGGCGAGGCGCTGGGGCTGGTGGGCGAGTCGGGGTCGGGCAAGAGCGCTACGGCGCTGGCAATCCTGGGACTGCTGGGACCGGCGGCGCAGGTTGCGGGGCAGATCTTGTGGCGGAGCGGCGGAGCCGGCAGCTTCAAGGAATCATCCGGCGATAAGGGCATCCGCGCCGCCGGTGCGATCAACCTGCTGCGCCAACCCGCGGGCGTTCTGCGGCGCCTGCGCGGGCGGGAGATCGCCATGATCTTCCAGGAGCCGATGACGGCGCTGAATCCGGTGATGACGATTGGCCGCCAGGTGGCTGAAGGTGCTGCCGCACATTTTTCCTCCTGGACTGGACGAGAGGCCAGACGAAAGGCCATCGCCGCGCTGGAGGCAGTAGACCTTCCCGAGGCAGCCCGGCGCTACAGCGACTATCCACACCAGTTTTCGGGCGGGCAGCGGCAGCGGATTCTGATCGCCATGGCGCTCATCAACCGTCCCCGGTTGCTGATTGCCGACGAGCCCACGACCGCTCTGGACGTGACCGTGCAGGCGCAGGTGCTGGAGTTGCTCAAGGACCTGAAGCAGCAGTATGGGCTGGCCATGCTGTTCATCTCCCACGACCTGGCCGTGGTGGGCCAAGTGGCCACACGGGTTGCGGTGATGCGGGCGGGGCAGGTGGTGGAAACAGGCCCCTGCGCGCGCCTGCTGACAGCGCCGGAGCACCCTTACACACGCAGCCTGCTGGCCGCCGTTCCTACGTTGCGAACCGATAGGAACCGGCCGCTGGCGATGGTGGGAGATTCCCCCTCGGATGCGGGGCTATACTCTCCCCATGCGGATTGAGTTCACGGTTAGGATCGAGCAGGACGCCGAGCGGTTTGCGGGTTCGTCGCCCCGGATCCCAGGTGCATGCAGGGCCGGCCAAAGCCTGGAGGAGCAGGGAGATAGCATCCTATGACACACCTGGCACGCATCTGCGCCGCGGCGCTCATCCTGGTGTTGCCCGCGTGTTCCGCACAGACCCCGCACCACGGGAAAAAACCCGACCCCAAGCCCGAGCCCACCCAACAGGAGCTATTTGAGTACATTCGCGGAAAACTTCTTTCCCTCAGTCCCGGCGATGGAATCAACGACAATCTGGAGGTGGCGTTCGATCCGGCCTCGGCGATCCTGTCGATCACTCAACCCGACGGCCGCTGCGACATCTTTCTCAGCGCCATCGACACCAACAGCGCGGTCTGGGAAGTTTTCGACCCCAGCGACACCTACCATACGCGCGAACAGGTTTTGCGGCTCACACTGACCTCGTTGAGCGGGAAAAAGGCCCGGACCTGCTACGACAGCCATAATCAGGTCGACACAAGCCTGGCCGCCAATCGGGTTCGATTGCTTTTTTCCCTTGCCAAGGCCAACGAAGTTCCCGATTTCACGGAAAACATGGGAAAGGCGATCAAGAAGCTGATCGTACTGGCCGGCGGGACACCGGAGAAGGATCTGTTCTAGCGTTGCGGCTCAGGCCCGCGCTCTTAGAACCTGTCCAAGAACTCGCGGGCAGCGCCCCGTTGGGAGCAGAGGGTCTGCGTTGGCGGGGGAGCGCAAGCATTACGGGGTTTGTTGTTTTTTGCACTTTATATACGGCCCCCCTACCCCACCCCCGTCTCTGGAAAGAAATTCCTTGTTTTCAATGGGTTACGACAGAGGTTTCGCTCCAAATTCTTGATTCGAAACGAGTTATTTGCAGAATAGACGTTAAAGGAGTTATGCCGCTTTTTTCGCTTTGCGACGAGGATATTCTGCTTGCCAAATCCACCAAGTCAAGGCCCTCTGCTTCCGCGCCTGCCTGTGCGCAGCTTTCCGACCTGTGCTTCGCATGGTGGAGCTCACCACCCTTGCTGCCGGGCTATCGCGCCCTATTCAATTCACATTGTGCGCCGCGGACACATAATTTACTGCAAAAAGGTGAGCCGTTTTCCGGGTGCGATGGGGAAGCATCCCTGAACCAAGCGCCGTACCCGGCGCTGTTGGTTTTTTGGACTGGTTCTAAGAACCGCAGCGGCAATACCGCCCTGAAACAAAGAGATCAGCTATATGCTCTCCTCATGCGGAATGAGTTCGCGGCAGTCATTGGGCAGGATGGCAAGTGGTTCGCCGGCTGGTCGCCGGAAATCCCAGACGCCAATGGTCAGGGGCGCAACGTGGAAGAGAGGCGCGCCAGCCTGAGTGCAGCCATTCGGCTGATTCTGGAGGACCGCAAGGAAAAAGTTGGTTAAATGCTCGCCGCTCCTCGGCAAACCGAGGGGCGGCGTAGGCGCGGGTCAGGTTGGAGCTACTCGGCTAAGGCTTCTGCGGCAGCGGGCTCCGCGACGGGCTCGGCTGCCGGAGCTTCGGTGGTGGCTTCGCTCAGCACCTTGACCTTTAAGTGCGCGGTGACATCGCGGTACAGCTTGATGGCCACGCTGAAGTCGCCCAGGCTCCTGAGCGGCTCATCCAACTGGATCTTGCGGCGATCGACCTCGAAGCCCTTGGTTGCGAGATCGGCGGCGATATCGGCCGAGGTGACGGAGCCGAACAGGTGGCCGGCCTCGCCCGACTTGCGGGTAAAGCTGAGCACAAGCGGCTCGAGCTTGGTGACCAGCTCCTCGGCCTGCGCCTTCTCAGAGGCGGAGCGGCGAGCAGCGGCAGTCTTCATCTGCTCGATGACGGCCTTGTTGGCCAGGGTAGCCTGCAGCGCCAGCTTGCGGGGCAGCAGAAAGTTGCGGCCGTAGCCATCGGCGACTTTCACCACGTCTCCGCGGTGGCCCAGATTGGTTACGTCTTCCTTCAGAATTACTTCCATGGGAAACTCTCCAGTGTTATGGGCGGCGGGGCCGTGGGCGGTCTTGTCTTTTTGACGGAGATGCCAGCCGTCGGTTGCGCCGCGCAGGATTCTACATCTGCACCCGAAAGATTGTCGCCTGCCAAATTCGGTCCGATCAAGGTCGGTCCCCGTTACGAAAGAGTTAACCGGGGCGAACGCATGAGGTGACCGGCCAAACAGGCGACAGCCGGGCCGGGAAGTTAGTGCCTTGTGGCAAACGGCAGCAGGGCGATATTCCGGGCCTGCTTGATGGCACGGGTCAGGCGGCGCTGATGGGTGGTGCAAACGCCGGTGAGCCGCCGGGGCACGATCTTGCCGCGCTCGGCTACAAACCCTTGCAGCAGCCGGACATCGCGGTAGGGGATCGCGTCAATTTTCTCGGTACAGAACTTGCAGACCTTCTTGCGGCGGAAGAACTTTCCGCGGGCGCCGGGTCCGCCGGATGGCCTGCCGCCAGGTCCGCCGCCGGGCCGGCCGCCGGAGCGGGGGCCTGAACCAGAACCGGGTCCAGAACCGGGTCCAGAACTCGGGCCGGAATCCGATCCGGACGTTGCTTGGGGTGCTGCGCCCGTATCGGGCGCCTTTCCAGGGGTTTCTTCAGACATAGCGTTTCCTCTTCACTCTCTTCGGTCCCGATTGCGCCCATGGGGCGCTGCGGAACAAATTGAAAACCGGATCGAGCCGGAGCCGGTTAGCCAATAAGGACGGCGCGGCGGCGACTCGCGTGAGCCTTGCTAGACGGCGGCCTGAACCGGCTCGGTCGCTTCCGCAGGGGCGGCTGCTGCCACCGGTGCGGTGTGTTCAGGGGTCAACTTCCGGCGGACGCCGCGCAGGGCCTTAACCTTGGCCAGGCGCTTCTCTTCCTCGTCGATGCGCACGGTGATGAACTTGATCACCGGCTCGGTGACGCGCAGGCGGCGCTCCAACTCCAGCACCACCGCGCCGTTGGCCTCGATGGTCAGCAGAACGTAGTTGCCGTCGTTGAACTTGCGCACCGTGTAGGCGAGCTTGCGGCGCCCCATCTTCTCAACAGTCTTGACCACCCCACCCCCACCCGTAACGGTGGCGGTAAAGCCGGCGATCAACTTGTCAACATCCTCTTCGGCCGCATCGGGCCGAACAATGAACATAACCTCATACACACGGGACATCAGCATTCCTTTTCCGCTGGACTCTCAGGGTCCAGCCTGCACCGCCGGCTAGAGTTGGCTTCCACTTGCTCTGGTGGACGACCGTTCTCCCGCCTTGGCGGTTTCGTGCCTTGCTTACTCCTCCGCCGGGGGAGTTTCGCTCCGGCGGTTGAACTCGTTCATCGCGGCTGCCGGCCCCAGTTCGAGGATGCGCCGCGTGGCGGTTGCCACCCGGTCCAGCACCTCGTCCAGAACCGCCAAATCCGCCTTGCGCATGGGCGACAGAAGATAATCCCTGCCGGGACGCTTGCCGCCAACGGCAGCAATGGCCTCCGGTGGAAGATCCGGTCCCACGCCGATGCGCAGGCGCAACCACTCCTGGTTTCCCAGGGCTCCGGTAACGCTGCGGGCTCCGTTGTGCCCCGCCGGCGAACCACGCTCCCTGATTTTGAAGGTCCCCAGCGTCAGGTCCAGCTCGTCGTGGATAACGAGCAAATCTTTCGCCGGGTCCGCCTCAAACTCTCGAACCAGAGCGGCCACTGCCAGCCCGCTCAGGTTCATAAAAGTCTCCGGCTTGGCCAGGACCACCTCGCGCCCCGCCATGCGGCAGGTTGCGGTAACGGCCCGGCAGCGCCGGTTTTGGACCACAACCCCCTCTTGTTGGGCGATGCGGTCGATGGCCATGAACCCCGCGTTATGCGGGGTCCGCAGATATTCCAGGCCGGGGTTGCCCAGCCCCACCACCAAAAAGGGGCTGCGCCGCGCACCGGACTCACTTGCCTCGGCCAAGGGTTACTTCTTCGCCTCGGGCTTCTTGGTTGCTGCTTCAGTCTCGGGCTTGCCCTTCTTGGCAACCTCGGGCTCGGCTGTGGTAGTGGCAGCTGCTGCCGTAGCTGCTGCTGTTGCAGCGGCGGCCTCGGCCTCGGCCGCAGTAGGCGCCTCTTCGCGAATCGAGACCACGTGGGCCACGGTCGCATCCTCGGCATTGAGGAACTTGATGGAACCCGAGTGGGGCAGGTCGCTGACCCGCAACGAGTCGAAGAGGGCCAGGTCGCTCACGTCCACGGCAATGTTGGCGGGGATGTCCGCGGGCAGGCACTCGATCTCGACCTGGCGCAATACCTGGTCCAGGATGCCGCCGGAGGCCTTGACGCCCACAGGTATGCCCAGCAGCTTGACCCGCACCTTGACGCGCAGGGTCTTGTCCAGGGCAATGCGCTTCAGGTCGATGTGAATCAGCTGGTCCTTGATCGGTTCGCGCTGCCAGTCGACAATCATGGCCTTTGCCACGGGCTGGCCGGCAATCTCGACGTCAAAAATGGTGTTGTGGCCGGTCTCTGAGAAGAGAATCCGTGAAATTTGCTTGGGGTCCACCTCGATGGCCACCGAGTCGTGCCCGGCACCATACAGCACAGCGGGAATCTTGCCTGCGACGCGCACGCGGCGTGCGGCGTTCTTATTGAATTTGCCCTCACGGGGCTTGGCTACGACTACTTCTGGCATTCGGTCTCTCGTTTCCTCATTTTCGGGCACGGAAAAGCAGCTTCCAGCTTCTAGCTGTCTGCTGCTCATGCGAACTGAATCGCCCGCTCCCTTTGTTGAGAAGCAGCTTCTGGCTGCTTGTTGCTGTTTCGCTCTGAATCGGCTTACTCCGTCGATTCAGCTCCTTCTTTCAGACATCTTCTTCAGCGCATAAGGCCTTTGATCCCGATGAACCAGCTAGAAGCTAGAGGTTGCAAGCTAGTAGCTGCTTCTAAGAAAACAGCGAACTTACGCTGGTCTCCATGTGGATGCTCTCGATGGCCGCGCCCAACAGGCCGGCGATAGAGAGCACCTTGATCTTGGGCAATTTCTGCGCCGCATCGCCCGGCGGTAAGGTGAGCTTCTGCGCCGCATCGCGCAGAGGCACGGTGTTGGTGACGACGACTTGTTCCAGGCGAGAGTTGGCAATGCGGTCGATGGCTGGGCCAGAGAGTACGGCGTGGCTGGCGCAGGCATACACGGTGGCCGCGCCGGCTGCGTAGAGGGCATCCACGGTTTTTACCAAAGTGCCGGCCGTATCGATGATGTCGTCAATGATGAGGCAGGTCTTGCCAGTGACGTCGCCGATCACGTTCATGACCTCGGAGACGTTGATGTCGGTGCGGCGCTTGTCGACGATGGCCAGCGGCGCGCCAACCTTCTGCGCAAAGAACCGGGCGCGTTCCACGCCGCCGGCGTCCGGCGAAACCACAGTCAGTTTGGGCAGGTTGAGTTCGCGGAAGTAGCTCACCAGCACCGGGCTGGCGAAGAGGTGATCGACGGGAATGTTGAAGAAGCCCTGAATCTGCGCGGCGTGCAGGTCGACGAACAGGGCGCGGTTGGCCCCGGCAGTGGTGAGCAGGTCGGCGATGAGCTTGGCGCTGATGGCCACACGGGGGCGGTCCTTCCGATCCTGGCGGGCGTAGCCGTAATAAGGCACCACCACCGTGATCCTGGCCGCCGAGGCTCGCTTGAGGGCGTCGATCATCACCAGGAGCTCGATCAGGTGCTGGTCGACCGGATAGCAGGTGGGCTGGACCACAAAAACATCCACTCCGCGCACGTTTTCGAGCAGTTGGAAGTAGACTTCCCCGTCGGCAAAGCGCTGGATCTTGGCCTCGCCCACCGGCACGCCGATGTGGCGGCCGATTTCCTCGGCCAGCGGCCGGTTGGCCGTGCCCGAGAAGAGCTTGAACCGTTTGTCCTCGCTCAGGTTGCGGGTTCGCTTGCGCTCAGGCGCCGTTTTGGCATCTTTCGCCCTGACGGCGGCGTCCGAGCCCGCACCCTGCTGAGGCTCCTTCGGCGTAGGCTCCTTGCCCGCGGCGTCCCGCTGAGCGTTGGGGCCGCTTTCCGGTTGCCTGTCTTCCGCTGTCACCGTCAATGTTTCCGCTTCCATCTGAAGAGAACCTCCAAGCTGGTTGGCTTTGGCTGCTTTCCGGAGTACGCATTCAAAAACTTTGGCTGGGCGACCAGGATTCGAACCTGGACAAGTGCCTCCAAAGGGCACTGTCCTACCATTAGACGATCGCCCAATTTGGCAGCCGTTGGCGAGTTTCTCTCGCACCACGGTTGACTGTCAACGTGCTTCTTGCAAGAGCATTTCGCCCCAGTAGGCCGGGCGCGGCAGGGTGCGGGTCAGAAGACTCGCCACCCCGGCCGCCCGCAACCGTTCACGGGCTGCTTCCGCATCTCCGCGGGTCCGGTACAACCCGTAGAGCGCCGAGCCGGACCCGGACAGCGAGGCATGGAGGGCTGCCTCCGGTGTGCCTAGCCCCGAAAGAATGCGCTTGATCTCTGCAAGGGAGGGATGCTGGGGGAAGACGACGCGTTCGAAGTCGTTCTGGATCCAGCTACTGATCCCGGTGCGGACAAGCGCGGACTCATTCGGTCCGGCCAGGTCCCCTCCACCAGAGAGGACACCGGAGGAGCCTGCTCCATCCGCACCCCGCGGAATCCTCCCCGCAAAGGCGCTGGCATAGGCGCGGCTCAACACCTTCATTCTAGCGGGCCAGGCCTCGGCGGTCAAGCCTGCGGCCTTCCAGTAGGCATCCCAGTCGCGGAAGGCCTGCGGCGTGGAGACGCCTGTTTCCGGCGTCGCCACCACGCACCAGATTGCGGGCTCGATGTCCGGCAGAGGATAAACCTCCTGGCCGTGATCCATCCCAAGCACGGCGCCGCCGATCAGGAAGAGCGGCACATCGGAACCGACCATTGCGGCGATTTCCAGCCTGTAGCTCACCCACCAGCCCAGGCGGCCGGCCGCCCCAGGATCGCTCGGCACCTCTTTTCGGGGCAAGGACCGAAGCGGACGATCCTCGCGATCCAGCTCCGCTTCCAGCCCCACCAGCGCCGCCGCCGCGTTGGCTGAACCCGCTCCCAGGCCGCCCTGAACCGGCAGCCGCTTGTCGATATGAATCTCCACCTGGGCGGTCCGGTGCAGTGTGCCGAGTGCCTTCTCCACCATGTTCCACGCCGTGTTGCGCTCGTCCGTGGGGACACGCTCGTCATTCGAGGTCAAACGGATCGAAGTGGCAGGCGCGGGCCGGGCGGTCACCGTAACAATGTCGTGCAATTCCAGCGTCTGGTAGACAGTCAGCAGGGAATGAAACCCATCCGGCCTCGGTGGGCCGAGCAGGAGCCCAAGGTTGATCTTTGCGTGCGAACGGACGGCGGTTGGCATACCGGTTCATTGTAGTGCGGGACGGATGGAAAGACAGGCCGCACCTTATCGGGCGATGGCGCCTGAATGAATGCCAGCGCCGAGAACGAAGGCGGCTGCGCCTGCGTGGTCCCGGTTGACTTCCCCAAGTTGACTCAGCATACTTAGCCCATGCCCTACGCCGTCCATCAGGCAAAGACCCACTTCTCGCGGCTGCTGAAAGAGGCAGAGGCAGGCAAGGAGGCGGTTGCCATGCGCGGCAAAAAACCGGTAGCGAAGATCGTGCCTATCAATGAGCCGGCGGCGGAGCAGCCCGAGACCAAATTCCGGCTGGCTGGCGCGTACCGGGGGCGCATGCACGGGGATGAAGACGCGTTCGATCCGATGACGGACGAAGAGTTGGTGGAGTGCGGCCTGGGGTACATGCTGGACGCCCCGCTTGTCCTGCCCCCGGTTGGGTCACCAAACAAATGACTTATCTGCTCGATACGCACACGTTTCTCTGGATTCTGAATGTTCCTGAAGTACTTCCGGCGCTGGTTCAGGGCATCGTCAAGGATCGTTCCGTCACCCTGCCGATTTCGATCGCAACTCCCTGCAAGATGGCGATCAAGGTCGCCGGCGGCAAGGTGGATGCGGCAGACATTCTCGATGACTTTGAAGGGGCAGTCACTCGCGGAGGGTTCGCCGTTCCTGAGGCCACGGTCCGGCAGGTCATTCGCGGGGGCAGGTTGCCTTTTCATCGCAGCGACCCCTTCGACCGCCTGTTGGCCGCGCAAGCTCCGGATTTGCAGGTCCCGCTGCTCGGCCGGGACAAGGTTCTTGATTCCTATGGTGTGCAGCGGATATGGGATTGAAATCGATCTGGGAATGGTTTTGCGCCGTTTCGCTCTCGGCGGGACGGTGATTGGAGACAAGTTTTGGCGAAGTATCGCAGATCGGGATTGCCCATCAAATCAGGCGCGGAAGCGCTGCCGCTGGTGGCCATTGTGGGCCGGCCCAACGTGGGCAAATCCACGCTCTTCAATCGGCTCACCAAGAGCCGCCGATCCATTGTTGGGGACGAGTCCGGCATCACCCGCGACCGCATCTATGGCGAGTACGATTGGGCCGGCCGGCAATTTCGCCTGGTCGACACCGGCGGCATCGTGCCCGACGACCCTGAACTGATGCCCACGGCGATCTACGCCCAGGCCAAGGTGGCGCTCAAAGAGGCCGATGCACTGGTGCTGGTGGTGGATGCGCGCACTGAGCTGGCCAGCCCCGACTACGACCTGGTGAAGCTGCTGATTCGCGGCGGCAAGCCCGTGTTTCTGGCCGTAAACAAGGTTGAGGGCGACGCCATGGCCGCCGCTGCCGAGAACTTTCGCCAGTTGGGCATTCGCAACGTCTTTCCCATCAGCTCCGAGCACGGGCTTGGCATCGGCGACCTGCTGGACGCTATTTCGGAGGCAATTCCGGCGCCTGCGGAGCCCGCGCTGACGGAGGACGAGGCGCTGGCCGCCCAGGAAGCCGAGGCCGCCCCTGATCTCGACGCCGCGGAAGCGGAAAATATCCCGGCAGAGGCAGCGGACCAGGAGCTGCGTCCGCTGCACCGCACCCACGGCGAGTTCGAGCAGCACGAAACCTCGGTGGCCATCATCGGCCGGCCCAACGTGGGCAAGTCCACGCTGCTGAACGCGCTCACGGGCACATCCCGAGCCATCGTCTCGCCCATCCCCGGCACCACCCGCGACGCCGTGGACGAGGTCGTCGAATTCGAAGGCAGCCAGTTCCGCTTTGTGGATACGGCCGGCATTCGCCGCAAGGGCAAGACCCACCTGATGGCGGAAAAGATGAGTGTGGTGATGGCCCGCCGCCACCTGGAGGCCGCGGACGTGGCGTTGCTGGTGATCGACGCGACAGATGGAGTGACGGCCGCCGACGCAACCATTGGCGGCTATGCCCACGAGAGCGGCCGCAGCGTGATCATTCTCGTGAACAAATGGGACGCGGTCACCACCGGCCGCACCGACGGCAAGCCGCCCGCCGATCGCGAAATCTTCGAGAAGCAACTGCGCACGGTGCTCAAGTATCTGCACTATGCGCCGGTCATCTTTCTCTCCGCGCTCGAAGGGACGGGCCTGGGCCGGGTGCTGAACGAGGTGAAGGCCGTAGCCGCCGAGCGCCGCAAGCGCGTCTCCACCGGCCAGATGAACCGCTTCCTCGAACGCATAGACTTCCAGAGGGCGCCGGTGCCGATGGCCAAGCGCATTCGCATCTTTTATATGACGCAGGCCGCCGTGGCGCCGCCGACATTCATCCTGTTTACCGACCGCGACATCAAGCTGCACTTCAGCTTCGAGCGGTTCTTGGAAAACCAGATCCGCGAAGCCTTCGGCTTCAAAGGGACGCCGATCTGGTTCAAGGTGCGGGCGCGCAATGCGGAGAAGAAGGACGGGTAGGGCGGCTCTGCAGTTCAAGCTCGCTTTACACGCCTTGAAGCCGCGCCCGCTTGGCGCTTCGACTCACGGCTTTCTTGGCTGACGCCTTCTTTTGCCGCGGCGGGGCGAGGCGGGCAAGCTGTTTGTCGATCGCCTCGACATTGAAAGATTCGGGATCGAACCTGGGACCGATCCACTCAGACATCGACTTGTGCTCAGAGTGCTTGGGATCTTTCATGATCTCGAGCAGGTTGGCGTATCCCCAGGGACCGCCGCAGTCCTCCGGAGGGCAGGAACGCGCTCCGCCTAGGCAGAGGGCAACGATTGGCTCATCCAACTCCACGACTTTTTCAAGCAGGATTTGGTGGTCCCAACCGTCGCCAAAGTCGTACTCGTAGCGGATGGACGAGCGGGGTCTAGTTAACACGGATTTGAGGGTTATCTTCGCAGAGCTCTCCGTCTCCTCCAACTCGAATGCGGAATCAGTAACCCTTGAATCGGAAAAGCGCCCGCAGCTAGTCTCGAACTCATAGAGATGCGAGTTATCCCACCCCATCACCATCTGCAGAACGGCGTGAAGTCTGTCCAGTTCGATCTCCGGCGCGACAACGATTCTGCGCCAGATGGGCGGCGTGGTGTGTTTGAGCGTGATTTTGATCTGAAAGAATTGCATGGTTCATTTCTCCGGTGACAGACTACCAGTTAATCCGCGATCACAGACATGAGGAAAACCATCCGTCCGCACGATGACGCCTGGCCGGTCTACGGTTGAGTAGCCGCAGGCGGATCCCCAGCCGCCTGGTCCAGCCTGGTGACATGCACGCTGGCCTGGGTTTCGGGGATGGTTCCGTCGTTCACCTGCACCTCCAACGGCTTGCCCAGAATCAGCAGGCGCTGAGCGGCCTTGCCGCGGGCGGGAACTTGAACCCGCTGGGTCACCGAGTTCGAGCCGGAGCGGACCGTCACGGGAACCTCGGCCGAGGCGTAGCCGTCGTTGGCAACGTTGACCGTGACCAGCCACTCTCCCGCTGTGGCAGGGCTGGGGAAGACGCCGGCGATGCTCAGGTCGGGAAGACCCTTGTCCGCATTCACCCAATCGGCAAAGAACCAGGAGAGGTCGCGGCGCGTTCCAGCCTGTTCGAGCAGCTTCTCGAACGAACTGGGGCCCGCGTCTCTGCCGTATCCCGGACTCACATCGGCGGCGGGATCGTAGGCCCGCAGGGCCGCCGAGAGCGTTGCGTCGCCGGCCACATCGCGCAGCATCCAAAGCACATAGGTGGCCTTGGTGCGGTAGTAAACAGGGGAGATGGCGTCGGCCAGCGGCTGACCCACGCCCTGGCCGGGACTTTCCGGCTCGGCCAGCGCCAGCGCGCTGCGCGCCGCCTCCAGCGTGCCCAGAGCCTGCTCGCGGCCGCGCTGTTTTTCTACCCATAGCGTGCCCATGAAGTGCGCGACGCCCTCGCTGAGCCAGGCGCGCGGCGACTCCATCCAGGCGTGGGTAAGCGCGTGGGCCAGAATGCCTTCCAACTGCTCCGCGCCGGCCGGACGGATGGCCGTGGCCAGCATCGAGCCCGTCTCGTAAGGCGCGTCCTGCGCGTCGGGCAGGTCCAGCAGGGTGAGCTGGGAGCGGGGCCGCTGCCCCAGCCAGCCCTGCAGAAAGGGCGTAACCGTGGCCGCCGCCGCGGTCCAGTCCTGCACGGCTGCTTCGTCGTCCGGGAGCACCCAGATCATGGTGTTGGCGCCGGTGCGGGGCGTGCGGATGGCCACAAACAGGCTGGGCGCCTCAAAGCCCAGGGTCTCGCCTCCATTGTCGGCGGTGGCCACGCCCGCAACCTCCTCATCCAGGCCGCCGGCATCGGTGACCGTCAGCGGAGCCAGATGGCCGTTGATGAGCGCCACCGAGGGGGCGCGGCCGTGAGGAAACTCGACCGTCAGCCGCAGCCGGAAGCGCGTCCCGGCCAGGCGCAGCTTGTGATCGCCGATCTCGTCGAACAGACGCGCCCCGTCGCCGAGAATCACCGGCACGCTGGAGACCGGGTACCAGACGACGTTGCCAAAGCCGCGCAGGCCGGTGAAATCGACGCCGATCCGGTCCCAGTCCGAGTGCAGCGCCACATCGTCAGGGGTTCCAATGACCAGCAGCCGCTGGGCGGACGGAGCGATCGAGCCGGAGTAGGTGACGTCCAGTTGCAGGCTGGCTCCCGGTGCAAGCGGCTGGGCAAGCAGCACAGCCGCCTCATGCAACTGGCCCGTATGGTCGGCGTCGGAATTGAGTGTGGCCACGGGAAAGGCGACGTCTTTGACGTTGACGCGAATCCGCTCCCAGTTGAGCGAGGAGGAGATTTGAAGCGGGATGTGCGCCAGCGGCGTATTGCCGTCGTTGCGCACCGTTAGCAGCGCCCGGACGGCAATATGCTGCTCCGCGCTGCGCAGCCGCACGTCCAAATCGAAATCCGTAAAGGTGACCGCCTGCCGCTCGGCGTCCTCTGCGGTAGGCGCACTCGCCATTTGGACCGCGGGCGGGGCTGCTGCCGGGCCGGCCTGCGGCGAGGTTTGGGTCGTGGTCTGGCCGTTTTCGTCGGTTGAACGCGAAAAGATTACTTTGCCGCCGGGTGGCTTCTGTTGGGCTGCCGGGGCTACGGGTTCCGGGGTTGACGGTGTGTAAGTGGTGGTTTGCGCCGCGGAAGGCAAAAGCAGAAGGAAGGCGACAGTTGCGGCTGCAAGGCTGGGGCGAAACCGCCGAAATATGCGATTTGTCCGGAAAAAGCATACCTCAGGGTCTAAAGCCCCCCCTGACTTTGCATCGTTCCTGTCCGGGCTAAAGCCCGGACCTACCGCACGGAGGAGATTCTCCGCAGCTTGCGCTCCCCTGGCAAGTGAAAACTTCATGAGCCCAGGCCTTTCTGTTTCCCCAACCCCTTTTGTGTCTTAGGATTGGACGCGGCGCCGGACGCTGGGCGAGCGCCGGACGCGGAACCGGCGAGCGGGTGCGCGGCGTTGCGGCGCTGGCGGAAAACTTCATACAGCACCACCGCTCCGGCCGCCGAGACGTTGAGCGAACTGACGCCGCCGGCCATGGGAATCCGCAGCAAATGGTCGCAGGTGCGACGGACCAGATCGTGCAGCCCCGCGCCCTCGCGTCCCAGTACAATCACGCAGTCCCCCGTCAGGTCGAACCGATCGTAGTCCGTCTGGCCGCGCTCATCCAGTCCGATGATCCATAGATTCCGGCCTTTGAGTTCTTCCAGCGCCCGCACCAGGTTCACGACGCGCACGATGCGCAAGTGCTCGGCCGCGCCGGCGCTGGCCTTCACCGCAACCGGGCTCAGCGGCGCCGACCGCCGCTCCGTCAGCACCACCCCGTCCACCCCGGCGCCGTCAGCCACGCGCAGCAGCGCGCCCAGGTTCTGCGGGTCCTCGACGCCATCCAGAGCCAGCACCAGCCGTCCAAAACCAGCGTTGCCGCCCGCCTTTGCAGCGGCCGGATCCGCCGTGAACAGGTCCTCGATGGCCAGAAACTCCTGCGCGCGGACCATGGCCACCACGCCCTGGTGCGCGGCGGTCCTGGCCAGCAGCGTCAACTGCTCCCGCGATTCCTGCCGCACACGGACCCCGGCTTGGCGGCACAGGGCCACCAGTCGCTCCAGCCGGGCATCGTCGCGCTCGCGCGCCACCAGCACGTGGTCAAAGCGCCGTTTACCGGCCCTGAGCGCCTCCTCGACCGGATGCACCCCGTATAAGACTTCCATCAGGGATAGTGTAGAAGATTGGCTAAGATGGACGAGCCGGCGCCTTTCGGGGTAGTGGGTCAGCTTCCGAGTTGCCCGTCAACCAGGAGTAGCGTTCAAAACGGGATCCATAATACGTACAGTGGATTCTTACCTTTGCGCCAAGCTGCAGATTAGTGGCCCGTTCCGCTAAGAGCAACAGTTGCGGTTGCGCTGGGGTTGTTGGCGGTGACGGTGAGGTTCGCTGTTATTGCGCTTGCAGTCGTTGGTGTGAATTCAACCAGGATGATGCAATTGGAGCTGGCTGCCAGCGTGTTTCCGCAATTGCTCACCTGTACAAAGGAGGCGGCCCCGGCGCCGCTGAGCGCAATCGAGGTCAGATTGACGGGCGTGGTGGTGCTGCTGTTGGTCACGGTGATAGCTTGCGCGGCGCTGGTGGTTCCCGATGTGACCGTTCCGTAGTTCAGCGTGGTGGCGGAGAGTGCCAATGCCGGTGCGCTAACACCGTTTCCTGTCAAAGTGACGGTCTGCGTGGCGGGGTTTGCATTGTCCGTGAAGACCAGCGTGGCGGACCTGCTGCCCGAAGCCGTGGGAGCGAAGCGAGTCAGGACCGTGCAACTGGCGGACACCGCCAAGGAGTTGGGACAGTTGTTCATTTGCGAGAAGGAGGTTGGGTTTGTTCCGCCCAGTGCAATGGAGGTGAGGGTGAGGGCGGCCGTGCCTGAATTAGTCAGGGTGATGGTCTGGGCCGGGCTGTAGGCGTAGCCAACTGACGAATTGATCGCGGTGACCGGGAAGCTCAGCGATGTGGTCGAGAGGGTCACGGCGGGCAGCGGTGCGACTCCGGTTCCGGTGAGCGCGACGTTTTGCGGAGAGGATGTGGCGTTGCCGGCAAGGCTCAGCGAGGCGGTGAGTGTTCCTGCGGTGGTGGGCTTGAAGGTCACCGAAATCGCACAGGAAATGTTGGCTGCCAGGGACGCGCCGCAAGTGTTGGTTTGAAGGTAAGAAGCGGCGCTGCTGCCGGTGAAGGTGACGTTGGAAATCGTAAGCGCTGCTGTTCCGGTGTTCTTGAGCGTTACGACTTGCGCGGCGGATGAGGAGCCGACGTGGGTCGAGGTAAAGGCGAGGCTGGTGGGCGAGAGGCTGACCACTGGGACTCCCACGCCGGTGCCGGTGAGCGCAACGGTTTGCGGAGAGCCAGTGACGTTATCGGCAAAGCTGAGCGAGGCAGAGGCCGCGCCGACCGCAGAGGGGTTGAAGGTGATTGAGACGGTGCAGGAGGCGCCGGCCGCCAGCGACGTGCCGCAGGTCTTGGTTTGAGCGTACGAAGTAGCGCCGGCGCCGTTGAAAGAGACGCTGGAAATCGTCAGAGCGCCGGCGCCGGTGTTCTTGAGCGTTACGACTTGCGCGGTGGACGAGGAGCCGACGTTGGTCGAGGCAAAGGCGAGGCTGGCGGGCGAGAGGCTGACCGCCGGTGCTCCCCCGCCGGTGCCGGTGAGCGCAACGGTTTGCGGAGAACCGGGAGCTGTGTCGTTAAAGCTGAGAGTGGCTGCGAAGGTTCCTGCCGCGGTGGGGTTGAAGGTAAATGTGGTGAGGCAGGAGGCACCAGCCGCCAGTGTGCCGCTACACGAGCTGGCACCGTGGAAGAGTGAGCCGTAGGTTCCGGTGATTGTGGGGCTGCTGGTAAGAGTCAGTGGGGCTGTTCCGGTGTTGGTGAGCGTGACGGTCTGCGCAGCCGAGGCGCCACCGACTGTGGTCGATGGGAAGGTGAGGCTGGTGGGCGATACGCCGGCCGAAGACGTGCCCGAAGCCGCTCCTGTGCCGCTGAGTGCGACCGTCTGCGGGGAATTGGCAGCGTTATCGGCAAAGCTGACCGCAGCCGTCAGCGCGCCGGATGCGGCAGGCTTGAAAGTGACGGTAACAGTACAGGAGGCGTTGACCGCCAGCGTTGCGCCGCAGGTGTTCGCCTGGGAGAACGAAGAGGCGTTGGTGCCGGTCAGGCTAACGCCAGAGACGGTCATGGAGGCGGTTCCGGAATTTTTGAGCGTGACCGTTTGCGCGGCGGACGAGGAACTGACCGTGGTCGAAGAGAAAGTGAGGCTTGAGGGGGACAAGTTGGCCGTCGGCGCTGCGGGCGCGGACGAGACCCCTGGCCAGCCGTTCACCACATTCGCGACGTTGAGCGAGCCGAGGCCGGTGGCCTTGTCGTAGCCGGCTGTAGCCGCGTAGCCGGGCAGGATTCCCAGCGTGTCGCCGCTGGTCTGGGGGGTGCAATTGACGGTGCCGCCGTAGCAGACAGCCGCGATGGTGCCGGTGTCGATGTCGTTGAAGTAGCAGGCGCTCGAATTGGTCGTCGATTCCGCGCTGCAGTTTCCGTAGGTCTGCTTGGCTGCCAGACTATAGAAAACGGAGTTGGGATTGCCCTGGGTGCTGCCGACCTTCTGGTTGATGAGCGCCATGACGCCAGCCATCACCGGACTGGAGACCGAGGTTCCGCCCACGGCCATGTCGAGCGCGTTGGCGGGATAGCTGCAAGGAATCGGGCTGGAGAAACCCGGCGGCTGCGTATCGCAGATCAGATAGGTGACGCCCAGGAAGCCGTTCGAGGCGAAGAAGGAAACATCGGGTACGGTGCGCTTGTCGGAAGAGACGATTCCGGTAACGCCGGTCTGCCAACTGGGTTTGGCGTAGCCGCCGCTGCAAGAGGAGGACGTGCTGCCGTTCGACGCCGTGCAACTGCTAACGCCGCCCGAACCGCCGGTGGGCGGAATCACCTCTTCATACAAGCCGCTGCCGATGCCGTAATTTTTCAGCAGGTAATTGGCCCATTTTTCCGCGCTGTAATTCACGCCGAGTTCGCTGTTGTAATCGCTGATGAGAATGGGATTGGTGACCGTGTCATTCCAGGGAACCTCGGGAATGTAACCGACCGCGTTGGACATATTGGCGCTGTTATTCGTGCCGCTCCAGTTGGCGCCGGTGGAGTTGAAGTCGGTGCCTCCCACGGACACGTTATAGGGCGTGCTGGTCATGCCGCTGACGGTAAGGCCGTACTCCACTGCATAATCGGCGGAGGGTTGTAGTGGCCATCGTCGCAAGCCGCCGCCATCGAATCGCCGCTGCTGACAAAAACAGCGATGCCCTGGGTGTAAGCCTGCTGCCACAGGTTGGCGTACTCCTGATTGCCTGCTGTTCCCATCCCCAGCTCGCACTCGCCGTAGCTGACGCTCATGATCTTGGCTACATTGTTGTTGACGATGTAGCTCTCGCTGGCATACAAGGCGTCGGTAGTCTGGCTCGTCTGGCTGGAGGTAACCAGCACAATCGACGCGCCGGGAGCCGCTGCGCCCGACCACTCCACGTCCAGCGTGTTTTCCATGCGGTCGTCGAGCAGATTGGTTGTTCCGGGATCGGAGTTGGTGATGATGACCGTGGGAACCTTGGCGGGCAATCCCGTGGCTGAGCGGAACGTGGCTATATCGGTCAGCACGATGTTACTGGTGCCGGCCAGAGCGACGGTCTGTCCCGTGCCGTTGATCGGCGTCGAAGCAGCCCACAGCGACTTGTAGTTGTAGATCGTCGCCATGTCGTAGGGCACGAGCAACTGGTAGCCGTCGCCCGGCGCGTATCCGGGGCGCGCACCGGCCAGCCCCGTGGTGTCCGCAGCCGCGACATCAGGCCCGCCCCGCTTATTCAGAGTTGCGCGCTGCTCGCTGGCCGGCGCCCATCCTCCCGATGCGCTCCCGCTGAGCAGCGGCCGGGTGTGATGCTGCGGCTTGGCAAAGAAGTTGTGCAGAGCTTTGACGCCAACTACCACCGGCGTCAGCGCCGTGGGAATGCTGATATCGCTCATGTTGGCGATATGCGCCACCCCACCGGAGGTTATGGCGTGCATCTCTGCATGGAAGGCGGTCTCCACCTGGCCCACGTTGCCGCTGAAGCGGATGGAGGTATGCGAAGGCGCAATCTCATCAATGGTGAACCCTTGATTCTGAAGCCAGTTGCTCACCGTCACAAGATCGCTCTCCGCGACCCCGTAGGTTGCGCCCAACTCCGGCGGCGTAAGCCAGTGATGAAACTCCGGTGAGGCGGGATCGTACTGCTGCGCATTGAAGGACTCGAGCGCCGCTTGCTGGGCGTCTGAGCGCTTGAGGACAAGAATCAGATCGCCCATGGCCTCAGTGGACGCCAGGCGGCCATTGTCGATGGCGTTGCGGACGGCTGGATGCGTGCTGCCGCGGACGATCGTCAGATCCGAATTGTCCACGGGGCTCAGAATGCGGGCCGGTACCGGCGCGGACGCCAATTCGCCGGCGATCTGGCCCTGAATCTGGGCTTGAATCTGGTCCGGGGACAACAGAAGGAGTGTTACGGCGCTCAGTAATGCAGCAGAATGAAACTGACGCACAACTCTTAGCGCCAAACCGATTTCAGGTTCGCCCAAAGTACGCATAGAAACTCCTTCTTCTTACCCCAGTCAGGATTTCGCGGCAATAGGCGTTTTATCGGAGGATTCTAATGGAGCATCAGTAGGATCGGCGTTTCTTGCATTACTATTGGTTTTTTCTAATGCAGGGCAGCACAGATGCATAAAAATGGCCCCGCCTGGCCGGCCCCAAAGGCTGGGCATTCTACTGGATGCTGGCCTCCATGCCTTCGACCGGACTTTTCCGACTTGATAGACCAACTTCTGGCTTGTCATCCAGGAGTTATGGGCCAAAGGAGCGCGACGTTTGCCCTGCAATGCCGCTGCCAGGGCGCCCGCTTCCACGAATCAAGTGTGGGGGCTGTGAAGAATGTTGCCGCCGACTTTAGATAGCCCGCGATTCTCGTGTCAGAGCTGACACACCGTGTCTGCGGGCACACGACTCTCCTGAATGGTCATAGCGCAAAGCCTTTGTTTTGTTTCGCGGAGTTTTGGCTCGCAGTGTGCAAAGTCTCCTGGCATAGGAATTCCCGCCCGGAGCCGGTATGCTCTTTCCCACCGTTGAATTCGGCCTGTTTTTCGCTTCCGTGCTGCTGATTGCCTGGAGCCTGCATCGCTTCAACGGTCTGCATAAACTCTTCCTGTTGTTGGCCAGTTACCTCTTTTATGGCTTTTGGAACTGGCCTCGCGCGCCCCGATGTTTTTGACTGGATGGAGGAATATCCGGCCATGATCGGGAGCGAACACCCCGATGCGGTGATTGTCGCCATCGGCGCGAATGATGGACAGGGCTTTCAAGAAGACGGCAAGGTGCTCGCCTTTGGAAGCGATGCATGGGTCCAGGTTTATCAGCAGCGCATCGCCGCATTTTTGAGTCTGCTCACGCAAAACGGCGCAACAGTAGTTTGGGTCGGTCTGCCCCCGATGAAATCCGCCCACTTCAACGAGAAAGCCGCGGAGATCAACCGCATCGCGTATACCGTTGTGAGTAAAACTCCGCAGGCAACCTGGTGGAACCCGCTGCCGTATATTGGAGACGAATCGGGAGCGTACCGCGAGTTTCAAGCCACGCCCGACGGCCGAACCACGCGGCTTCGCGGCCCCGATGGCATCCACCTGTCCGATGAAGGCGCAATGCTCCTCTCGCCCGCACTTATCAACTGGCTGAATGCTCCACCGCCGCCGAGCACCGCCCAGGCAGCGCCTCCAGGAACCCCAAAGGGGTCTGCCCGCAAAGCACTTGGAAAGAAGACGCGTCTTTGACGGTCGCTTTCCCATCGAGTCGATGAAGACCAGGTGACAAACACATGCGAAAGCCGCACAATCTGTCGTCCGAGAAAAGCTTCCTCCTGGTTGCGGGCGGATCGGCCATCCGCACTTTACCCATCTTCGCAGGGCTGGTCACGGCTTTTCGTAACTCGCTTGCAATCCGTGTTCTCGAGACTTAACCGAAAAGCCGACAGGCACAACGGGGTAACTTCCATTCGACTGCAGCCGGGAAAGATCGGCGTCACATCTTCAACAGCACTACCACTCAAACAGAGCTTTCCCGCGTGTTGACCCATTCAGCACCCGGCATCAATTCACAGTGGCGTAATGAGCATGCAGTACCACGTCAGGCGAAATCCGTTCGTGTTGCTCGTAATGAAACTGCTTGGCCGCATACATCTTCCTGTCGGCTTCGGCCAGAAGCTGTTGCGCGTCCTGCCCATCCTGCGGGTAGAATGCCGCCCCGAGGCTCAACGAAAGTAGATCTTTGCCGCACACCTCCCAGCCGGCCCTTTGTGCCATCGAGTTTAACTGCATCGCTCTTTCGCTGACGGAATCCGGCGTCATGTTGGGCGCGACGATCACAAACTCATCGCCGCCCATTCGTGCCGCGTAATCGGATTTGCGGCACAATTCACGCATCAGGTTGGCAAAGAGCTTGAGTGTTTTGTCCCCGGCCAGGTGGCCATAGCGATCATTGATTTCTTTGAATCCGTTCAGGTCACACACCATAACTGCGACGGTTGAATGTTCCCGCTTGCAGCGCGCAAGTTCCTGCTCCAAATGCAAGGAAAGAGCCCGCGCATTGGCCATCCCCGTGAGGTAATCGATGGTGGCCGAGGTCTCCGCCTGGCGATACTTCAATGCATTCTCGATGAACAATGCAACCTTGGAAGTAATGACCTGCAGGACCCGCAGGTGGTCGCTGGTGAACGCATCCGCATCGTCCTGGTAGAGCGCCAATACACCCACCAGCCCTGTGACACCCTCCAGGGGCACAGCCAGGGCGGAGCGAAGTACCGAAGTCATCTTCGGGTTATGCGCAAAGCCGTACTCCACCGCGGGGTTCCCATTGATGATGGGTATCGAGTTCTGCGCGACCCAGCCACAGAGGCCCGTACCTACCGGAATTTTCAGCGATGACAGAAGCCGAAAGTTGTCTCCGCTGACGAATTCGGGCACCAGCAGATCGCCCTTTTGGATGAAAGCGACAATTGAATCGTAAGGCACCAGTTTGCGGAGCCTCATTGCGACCAGGGAGAGAGTCTCGTCCAGGCTCAAGGAGTTCCCCAGATCCTGGCTCAGTTCGAAAAGCGTGTGCGCCTCGTGCCGGGCGGAGGCGATGGAAGAAAGGAAATCCGTCCGGCTGCCGTGGCGGCTGTTGAGGTTGCGTTCAAACCCGGCGGCCGGCTGTTCGCCTCGTTCCACCTTGTAGCGGAAGCTGAGAGAATCCTTCTGAGCCTCTACCATACCGCTGACTGCATGGCTCTCCAGTTCAAGGTAACGGCGCTGCAGGATCTTGACGATCCTGGGGTCGTAGGATATGCCGGATTCCGCTGCAACCAACTGCATCGCCTCATTCAGGGGCAGGGCCCTTCGATATTGGCGATCCGAAGCCACCGCATCCAGGCAGTCCACAGCCGCCAGAATGCGCGCGCCAATGGGAATTTCTTCGCCTTTGAGCCCGTCGGGGTAGCCCTTGCCATTCCATTTTTCGTGATGAGCCCTGACGATCGGCGCCACTGGATAGGGGAAAGCGACTCTTTCCAGAATGTCCGCACCGACTATGGGATGAATCTTCATCTTTTCGAACTCTTCCGGAGTCAGACGGCCGGGCTTGTTGATGATATGATCGGGCACCGCCAGCTTGCCGATGTCGTGCAGCAGAGCTGCAGCGCGAATAGCATCGGATTCTTCCTCGCTGAGTCCGAGTTCCTTGGCAATCTCGACCGCATAGGTGCGCACGCGATGCAGATGCTGATGGGTAGTGTGATCCTTGGCGTCGATGGCGAGGGCCAGGCCCTCAATGGTGCGCAAGTGGAGTGCGCAGACCTGTTCCACATGACGCTTCTCGGTTTCCACCTGCCTGGCTTCGATCTCAACGCGCTTCTTTTGATCCTCAAGGCGGCCCAAATACAGTTGATAGGAGCGGTAGATCACATACATGACGGGCATGATCAACAACGCATTCTGCCAACCGATATAGTGGTTGGCAAAGCTGATGATACCCACGAGGCCGGCGCCGGCCAGGTTGTAGGGCAATCCCCAGAAGTAAGTTTCCAACCAGGTCTTGCGCATCGAGCGTTTTTCGGCCAACGCGATGACGACGGAGAGGGGCACTGTGTTACCCAGAAAGTAAGTACAGCCAGCCACCAGGAGTAACAGAGGCATGCTGTGTTTGAGAAGCCCCGCCGATAAGTGGTAGGCGAAGTATGTCAAGCAGATGGCGTTGGACATCAAGCCGAGGATGTTGAAGACCACTTTCACCAGGTCCGGACGCTGCTTATTCTTCCACAAGCTCTGGACCAATGCCGCGGTGCAGCCAATGACCAGCGTTTCCGCCAGCGAGAGTTCCAGAACACCGAGGAGAACGAAGAGGAAGTGCACCGACATAGTGCTGTCTATGCCTGGCAGCTTCACCTTCATCGTGGAGGCCAGAACCGCGATTAATAGGTAGCACCCAAACTTCAGCAGATCGTGCGAGTGCCAGTGCAGCAAGGCTGTGCCAAGCCCCGCGGCCCCAAGCGCTGCGGTTATAGCGACGAATATCTTTGCTTTTATTGGCATAGAAAGATACCTCTGAACACCTTTGGTACAAGTATCGGCATTCCCTTCGCACACTCCAGTAGAATCGGAATTCTGTCACTGGCAGCAATGCGCCGGCCAAACGCTACAAAGAACAGGGGCTACCTGGCTCCGACGGGCACTTGCTCGACTGTAGTCAGAGTCGAGCAAATACCATCGGAGTTCTTTCCCCCGTTTCAGTTCATTTCTTGGAGCCCCAGAGCACGCTTTCGGCGTCTAGCTGCGCTGAGCTGCTACCCCAGAGTATGCTGTCAGCTTCCAACGAGTCGCTTCCCCAGAGTATGCTGCTACCCTCCAGCGACACGCTGCTGCCCCAGAGTATGCTGTCACTCTCCACCCCCGAGCTGCTTCCCCAGAGAATCGAGCTTCCCCACAATATGGAGGAGCCCCACAAGATAGAGTCGCTCCCGAGCACCGAGGAGCCGTTGACCGCCATGACGATGTTCCCGCTCGCGTTTATCGTTACGGTTGGCGACAAGGCGCTGCCTACCGTCGCGGGAGCCAGGCTGGTGCTCGCCAACGCAGCCTGGATGTCCAAATAGCCGGCGCCTACGGTAAAGACGTCGGCCTGCTCATGGAAGGTCTGGCCCGTGGTCGGGTCCGTAACTGTTGCGGATTGTACGAGGCCCTTGAAGGCGGTCAGCATAAGCCTCGCTTTGACCTGATCGGGGGTCAAAGAGGGGTTCTGCTGCAGCATCAGAGCCGCGGCCCCACTCACCATGGGTGCGGCCATGCTGGTCCCACTCATTTGATAGTAGTAGGCGGAGGGGATGGTTGAGCCATCGGTCACATACAGAGATTGGGGAATCGCATGTCCGGGGTATTCCTGATTCAGGGTCTCGGCTGAAAAGTAAAGCGAGTCGATGAGATTGCCCGGAGCCACGAGGTCGGGTTTCACCACCCAGTCGATTATTGAGGGACCTTTGGAGCTGTAACTCGCGGGCACATCGTCGGTGCGATCCGGGGTACCCATGGTATTCATCGCGCCCACGGTGATCACATAAGGGTCGTTGCCCGGAGAGGTGATGGTGAGATAACCGTAGGTGCCCAAGGCGTCGTCACGGCCGTAGTTACCCGCTGCAACCACTACCACTATGCCCGACTCCCAAGCCTGCTCAACGGCCTGGCAAAGTGGGTCGAGCGTGTAGCTTTCCCACACCGGCCCTCCCAGTGAAAGGTTGATGACGCGGATGTTGTACTGGCTCTGCAACTGGATGGCCGTCTGAATGGCTGCAATCGCTTCACTGACGGTGCTTGCGCCATTCTTGTCGAGCACTCGAAGGTTGACAAGGTTCACGTTGTCGGCGATGCCCATGAACGTATAACTATATCTCCATCCGGTGGACATTCTGCCGTTTCCAGCGATGATGCCGCTGACATGAGTGCCGTGGCCGTACTGGTCGGCGGCGCTGCCTGAGCCTGTGAAGTCCTCGCTATAGACGATGTTGCCGCTGCTCAAGTCGGGGACGTTGCCGATTCCGCTGTCGATGACGGCCACGCCGATGCCCGTGCCATACAAGCCATCGGCCCAGGCTGCAGGAGCGTTGATGGTGGCGATGTGGTAGTCGTTGACCGGTGCCTGCGGGGTGCTGCTCGCGGCCTGGAGCGGACGATCGGGCGTGATGTAGACAACATCGGGATCGCCGGCCAGATCGGCCAGCGCCGAAGCCGGTATCGAGTAAGCGGCACCCTTGAAGCTGCCGAGTTCCCGTTTGAGCGTGCCTCCTCTGCTGAACACTTTCTGATGGTGCTCCGCGGTGGGCACCTGGTTGTATTGCACAATCACGTCGACCTGGTCAGTACCATTCTTCCCCTGCAGGTCCGTGGATATTTTGGCCGAGCTTGCGAAGGCCGCGCAGACGCCCAGGATCAACACGCACAAGGTCAGGATTATTTTTCCCCACAAGGCGCTCCTGGTTTTCTTGGGTTGCATCGTTTTTTTCTCCTTTTTGCGCCAGTTCGAAGTCTCAGCAACTTCTCGTGCTGGTGCTGGCACATAGATTGGCTTTCGGAGAAAGATTGAGTTTCAACACATTACGAACGTGCGCCGCTGAGAATCTCTACATTACCGCTGAGCGGTATTTTGAATCTTTGGTTTACGAAGAGGTAACTTCTCTTTCGGTCTGCAGCAAGAATGCACTGAAATCGGGTCGTTGTGGCGGTTCGGCGCCTTCAAACTCCCCGGCAAGGCTGTTCAGGAATGAAGAGGGACGACCTGTTCCGGCAGTTGCGCCTGTTCACTGCCATTCAAATGTGGGCTGAAATGATCAAGCAGAACCCTCACAGGCAAAGGAAGCGCGTGCAACAGGGAAAGGGTGGCCGGATGCCGGGCTTGCTCGATCTGCGCAACCTGCGAGCACTCGGCGATGGCGCCGCAGTCCAGCACCGCGAGCCGGTCGCACAACTGCAGTACCGATACAAGATCATGGGAGATGTAGAGCAGTGCCGTTCCGTTTCGCCGGTTTAACTGCCGCAGCAGACCTATGATCTCAGCCTGCGTTACGAGGTCGAGAGCGCTCGTCGGCTCGTCGGCGACAAGGATCGACGGGCGATGCAGAAGGGCCATTGCGATCAGAACCCGCTGAGCCTGGCCAACGCTGATTTGTCCAGGCTTTCTGCGCAGGAAGCTATCGTCGTTGGTGGGCAGTTGCACATCATGCATCAGTTGGTGGAGACGCGCATCGAGCGCCTTACGTCCTGTTGATTCATGGGCGCGCCACGCCTCATCAAAGTGCGATCGTAATGACACGGCCGCGTTGAGTGCCGTCATGGGACTTTGAGGGACAAGGGCGATCCTTTTCCCGCGAATCCGCCGCGCTTCGCGTGCGGGCATGGTCAGCAGGTTGATTCCATCGATGAGGACTTCTCCTGAAGCGTTGCCACCGCGCCACGGGAGCAGGCCCAGCAGCGCCATCACCAGCGTGGTCTTGCCTGCGCCGCTGGTGCCGACCATCCCCAGCGCCTCCCCGGCGCAGAGGTCGAACCGCACATCTTTGAGAACACACCGGCCTCCATAGTCCGCACGCAAGCGAACCTGCATCAGTGGCGCGCTCATCGCGCGCCTCCCTGATGGCTGCCTTTCTCGTCGCGGCCATCGTCGCGTCGAATGGCGTCGATGTTCCAGACCGGCCCTGGCGAGACGATCAACGCCTGCACACCACGCAATTGCGGCGAGACGGCTTGCAGAACGTTTGGATATACCAGGTAAATGAACGGTTGCTGGTCGGCGACAATCTGTTGAACCAAGTCCACGGACCTCTTGCGTTCATTCCGCAGAGGACTGGACGCCTGCGCCTGCATTTGCCTGTCGATTTCCGCCTCCCATTCCGTCGCGGGAGTCTGTTCGGAAGGATTCCATTGATGGTTCGGTGAGGAACTCAGCCACATATTCATCATCGATGTTGGATCAGGTTCAGTGTTTGACACTCCAAGTAAACATGCTTCATAGTCCTGCTTGTGCATCAGCCGCTCAATCAGCGCAGGGAAATCCAGTGGGACAATCGTGACCTGCATCCCAATCACGGCCAGATCCTGCTGAATCATCGCCGCCATCTTTTGTCGAGCGGCGTTGCCTGAATTGGTGACGATGGAGAACTTTACGGGGTGTCCAGCGGCGTCGTAGAGTTGATTGCCGCTCAGATGAAATCCTGACGCAAGCAGCATCCGATTGGCGTCGGCGACACTCTCATGCGCATACTTCAAGTCGTCGTTGTGCCAGAGCCTGTTGGCTGGGGAGATGAAGCCGAAGGCTGGAGTGGCGTGCCCGTCATAGGCAATGCGCGCCAGGTCGGCGCGATGGATGGCCTGCGAGACGGCAACGCGAAAGCCCCGATTCTGAAACCACGCCTTCTCAAAGTCCGGAAGAGGAGCGGCGGAAGATTGGTTGAACCAGAGTTGCTCGGTGTTGAGAGACGCGCCCAGATCCTGCACTGACTGCGGCGACTTCTTCGCCACGAGGGCGAAGTAGTCTGGCGACAGTGCATCGACCAGGTCGTACTCTCCGCGCAGGAACAGAGATATTTCCTGTTCACGGTTGTTCAGAATGTCGAGCCGGAGGCCAGTCGCGTAAGGGAGTTGCACGCCAGCGGCATCGTGCCGCCAGTAATTCGGATTGCGACGCAAGCGCACATACTGGCCGCGCTTATAGTCGGCAACGGTGAATGGCCCCGAGGTTACGCGGCCCTCGCTGGGACGGTTGGCCGGCTCGATGGCGATTTCATCGAAGATTTTGCCAACCCCAATGATGCGCCGCGGAAGGTGGACTCTCACGGTGAGTTTGTCCGGCGCGTCGACAGTGACTTCCCGCGGGGAAAGAAACTCGTCCGCGACAGGGTCCTGAGTGGCGGGGGCCAGAACCCGATGCAAGGACCAGGCGACATCGGCAGAGGTCAATGCCGAGCCATCGGAAAAGCGCATTCCGCCGCGCAGCTTGAATACGATCAGGGTGCCTTGCGGCGATACGCGAAAGCTCTCGGCAAGCTGCGGCTCGGGCTCCTGGGTTTGACGGTTAAGCCTCAGCAGAACACCACCGGTGAGGTAACGCACGAGTTCCGACGCCTGTTCATCCACCTTGGCCGGATCGAAAGTCTTCGGGTCATAGTGGATTGTCCATGCAAGTTCGCCAGGCTGGCGCGGAGCGGCCTGGCATGGGGCAGAGACGGTAAGCAGCGCCATGAGACTGGCAGACAGAAGTGAGGAACGCAGCAGGCTACGCATGGTTTTCGACCTCGGCGGTGAAGGACTCAAGAATCAGCAGTACGACGACCAGCAGCACAATGGGCAGGAAAACCCAATGGGAGCGCGCCAGGAGAGCAGAGTTGTCGAGTTCCAACAGCATGGCGCCCCACGAGGGCATCGGCTCTCCCACACCGAGGCCGAGGGCGCCCAGGTTCGCCTCTGCCACGATGAACACCGGCACGCAAATAAGAAACTGCGGCAGGAGCAGAGGGCGAAGATGAGGCACGAGGTGCAGGCGGATCAGTTGCCGAGGCTGGAGACCGCAAGCGTGGCCTTGAATCATCCACTCAGCTGAACGAAGTGCCGTGGCGCCGCGATAGACTGCTCGTGCGCAAGCCGGCCAGCCGAACGCGGCAAGCACCAGGAAGGTGGCCACGGCCGTCTCGAGCGGAGAGGCGGTGAGTGGCAGCAAAGAGCGAGCCATCATCAACAGAAAGAGCCACGGCAGAGACAAAAAGGCATCGCTAACGAACATCAGGATGGCGGTTGCCCACGGCGGGCTGAAAGCCGCAAGCACGCCAATGCCGGCGGCGATCGTGGTGGTGATCGCCGCGGCAGCCGCTGCGCCCGCCAATCCAATCAGAAGAGCCGCGGCTACTCGAACTGTACGATCGCGGCCGAGTTCATCGGTCCCCGTGACGTGCCGAGCCGTGGACGGAGCCATCGCCGCATCGCGATCTTGAGATGCATAGTTATAGGGGGCGAGCCGGAGCGCGAGCGCAGCACTGGCAATCATCAATACGAGGACGGCAGCGGAGAATCGATTCTTCATGCAGCCTCCAGCGTGAATATGTCTTTCGAAATCATCCCGGCAACCCCTACCACGCACGCCATCAACAGACTGACGGCAACCAGCACGGGAAGGTCGCGGTTCATCACCGCGGACCACGCAAGCTGCCCAACTCCCGGCACGGTGAAGATGACTTCAATGGGAACCAGCGCTCCCAGCGCAGTCACGATCGAGAGCGTGGTGAGAGCGCACAGTTGCTGCGCCGCGTTCGGCAGTATGTGCATCCTTACCAGAGCGCGCCATGACAGCCCCTGCGCTCTGCCGTACAGAAGATGCGGCGAACGCCACGCACGTTCAAGCAAGCCGTGAAGAAACTTGAATTCTCTAGCCGCGATGAGCAATGAAAGCACCAGGACAGGGCCGCCCGTCTCAGCGAGGATGCAGGCTGTCGCCATGGCAGCCGTTGGAACTGCCAGAAGAATCGTAAATGGCAATCCCCACAGGAGCCTGTCGCTGCGCAGGCCGCTTATAGGCAAAGCTCCGCAAATCGCCAGCAGCCAGCCACCAAAGATGCCCTGCGCCAAAAGCAAAGCTGAGACTCGGATGCGGGCGCCTACCAGCTCCGAAACCGGCACACCAAACTGACGGGATTGCCCAAAGTCTCCGTCCAGCCAGCCCTTGGCCACTTGACTCGCAATCAGCCAGGTGGACTGCCGGTAGTTTTCCGCCTGCATCTCCGATCGCGCACCTGGTGCGTATTTTGTATCCATTTCACGGACATCGGAGAAGAATCCGGGAGCAAAGCGCACCAGCAGGATCGTCCCCGCAGCCGCGAAGACCATAAGAAGCAGGGTCCGCCCAACTCGCGCAGCGATCTTCACCGGCAATCTCACGAGGCCCCCGCGAACTTGCCGACTGTCACGGTTTCAAGGCCATCGAAATGTCGAGACAAGCAGGCTGGCTTTGCGAACCCCCGGCGGCCGCGGGTTGGACAGGCAATTTGCAGGTCGAGAAGAATGATGGATAGATAACCGACAAAGTGCATCCAATCATGACCGGGCGCCGCAGAAATCCAAATGCCGCTCAAAGTGCAATACAAAAACAAGATCGAGATTGAGCGTCTGACTCGAATTGGCATCTGCTTTCCCCTTTGACGTAGCAATGGTCTCGCGCAGTATCCGGATCTGAGACTTGCACAAGCAAACCCTCTTTCTGCTCAAATGCGGTCCACGCACCCTATTCATTTCGTCAGGAAAGATTGCTCTCTAAAAAACTGTCCAGATGCGACACATTCGAGCGAGCCGGCTCGCATTTTGCCAAACTTCGGACACACCGCTCAGGCCGAAGGGCACAATGGCATTGGCTCTCCGGGCCTCGACCAATGCGGAAGGGCACGGATTTACCTGCGAAGCACCGGGCAAGGCGTTCAACGACAACGTCGACAACGGTCTCTACGATGCCAAGCGGCAGCTATCGCCGGGCCCCTGCCCGAGCCTGTTTCGCCACAAGCTGATTTGGCCGGCCCTGTAGGACCTCAGAAGGCAGGTACCGGCGCTGCTCCCCGCACAGCAGGCAAGTGACCGCGACGGACTGGAATGGGAAATCCTTCACGCCGGCGAATACATCGCGGCGACTGCGTTTGCAGTTCACCAAAAACTGCCCGCGGCCGGAGGGTCATCGGCTGAGATGCTTTGCAGATTCCCTCTGCTTCTGCTATGAAGGATTGCGCTTATTAAATCTATGGGAGACCGCGGCGCAGATTCACAACACGCAGATTCAGGAGGTTCCGTCCTGTCATGTTCGGTGCACCGTTTTCACACTGCAGGCTAATCCGATTCAAGTTCGCATGTTGGGCTGCGCTGGTACCTGTTGCATTTGGACCGGCCGCCTGCCGGGTCACGTATGCACAGGCGGAGCCGAGCGTCGCCGAATTGCATCGCAGCTTTGTGGATCCGCCGGATTCGAGCCGCATCATGATGCGCTGGTGGTGGTTTGGACCGGCCGCAACCAAGCCCGAGCTGACGCGTGAACTGGAACAGATGAAGGCGGCCGGAATCGGCGGTGTGGAGATCGCCCACCTCTATCCACTCGCGCTCGATAATCCGTCCACGGGGTTTCGCAACACGCCTTTCCTTTCGCAGGAACATCTTGAGGCGCTGCATTTTGCCGTCGAGGAGGCGCGGCGCCTGGGGCTTCGCGTCGATGTGACGCTGTGCAGCGGTTGGCCCTTCGGCGGCCCGCACATCCCTGTCACTGAAGCCGCGGGCAAGTTGCGCGTCGAGGTGCGCACCGTAGAGCCGGATGCGACAGCCGCGCAGGCTCCGTTCGTCGATGCGGGAGAAGAGGCAATCTCTGCATTCCTGCTCCCGGACTCTGCTTCCGCTGGAGAAATTGCACATGCCGCGCAGCTTTCTCCGCCAGTTGCAGGATGGTATTCATTCCCTGCCGCCACCGAGCGGCGCACGTTGATCTGTTTTCTTTCCAGCCGCACGGGCATGATGGTGAAGCGGCCATCGGCCGGGGCCGCGGGCTTTGTCCTCGACCACTATGACCGCGCCGCAACCAAGGAGCACCTTCACGCCGTGGGCGATCGCCTGCTCTCCGCCTTCGGCGATCAGCCGCCGTATGCGGTCTTCAGTGACAGCCTGGAGGATTACGGATCGGACTGGAGTCCTGCGCTTCTGGCCGAATTTGAGCGCCGCCGCGGTTACGATCTGCGCCCTCATCTGCTCGCCCTGGTGATGGATGCCGGACCGGACACGGCCGCGATTCGCCATGATTGGGGCAGAACGCTAACCGAAATGGCGGATGAAAACTTTCTTCAACCGATCGAGGCCTGGGCTCGGCAACATGGCACTCAACTGCGCTCACAAACTTATGGCTTCCCGCCGGTCACGTTATCGAGCAACCGGCTGGCCGACCTGCCGGAGGGCGAAGGCAAGGCAACCTTCAACATGTGGAGGGAATTCTCCGACACGCGCTGGGCCGCATCGGCAGGCCACCTTTTCCATCGCCCGGTCATCTCGTCGGAGACCTGGACGTGGCTTCACTCGCCTGCATTCCGGGCCACGCCGCTGGACTTGAAGGCAGAAGCGGATCTCCACTTCCTCCAGGGCATCAATCAATTGGTTGGTCACGGCTGGCCGTATTCCCCTGAGATTGCAGGGGAGCCAGGCTGGCGCTTGTACGCGGCCGCGGCGCTGAATGCTCATAACCCGTGGTTCCTGGCCATGCCCGATCTGGCCCGCTATCTGCAAAGGGTCAGCTTTGCCCTGCGCCAGGGAGAACCCGCCAACGACGTGGCCGTGCTGCTGCCCAATGACGATGTATGGGCATCGTTCTCGGCCGGATTTCAGAAGCGGCCGTCTCCCGCTTCGCCTGCCGGCTTCGATGAATCGGGATCGAACGTGAGCATGGACGAGTCGATGGACAAGTTTCTCGGCAAGCAGGTAATCGCGCAGGTTCTCGATGCCGGCTTCAATCTCGACTTCATCGATGCCGATGCCATCGACAATGAGGGCATACCCTATCGGGTGCTGATTCTTCCCGCGATCGACAGGCTGCCTGTTTCGACTTACGAAAAGATCGTGGCCTTCGCGCGGCGCGGAGGAATTGTGATCGCCACCCGGCGCATGCCGGCCACGGCTCCGGGTCTGGTGCATGAAGAGCAAGACTCGGCCCGCCTGAAAGAACTCTCGCAGGCGCTCTTTCATGGCGGCATTCCTTCCGCTCATTTTGTCGAGGACGAGAAATCGCTGGGCGCCGCGCTCGCGACTTACATGACTCCCGACATGCAGTTATCTCCACTGGCGCCGGAGATAGGCTTTATTCATCGCAAGCTTTCCGCGGGCGACCTGTATTTTATTGCCAATACCTCCAACGAGCGGAAACACGTGCAAGCACATTTCCGCGCCGCCGCCCGCCATGCGGAAACATGGAATGCCTTCTCGAGCGAGATAGTCGGACTCAGTAACTCTGAGAACCTCGAACTCGATCTGGAGCCCTACGAATCGCGGCTGATCTTTTTCTCCGACGCCGCCATGGCCGCCCCGCCACAGCCGGAACGGCATGAGTCAGTCCAAGTGGATTTATCGCGGCAATGGAGGATAACTTTTGCGGACATCGGTCTGTCCGTCGATATGGATCGCCTTGCGTCATGGAGCGAGGATTTGAGGACGCGATTCTATTCGGGCCTCGCGACCTACCAAAAGACTTTCGATCTGCCGCTGGAAGGCGGGACGCCGGGCACGAGGTTCTTCATCGACTTTGGCCCCGGAACCAGGGAAAATCTCCCCTCGCCGGCAGGCGAACACAATATGCGGGCCTATCTTGAGGGGCCCATTCGCGAAGCCGCGCAAGTCTATGTCAACGGCAAGCTGGCAGGTGTCGTGTGGCATCCACCGTACCGGCTCGACGTCACCCAGTTTGTCCACCATGGGAAAAACGCCTTGAGCATTGTGGCCGGCAACACGGCGATCAACGCTCTGGCGGGGCAACCACAGCCCGATTATCGGCTTCTTTGGGACCGCTATGGGATGCTCTTCGTTCCCCAGGACATGCATGACTTGCATCCCCTCCCGTCCGGCATTCTCGGGCCTGTCACACTGATTGAATCAAGTGCGGCGAGGTAGACAATCCCGTCCGAGCGAACGGTTCCATATAAACCGGAGAACCGCCCTAAACCGGCCTCCAACCGTTTGCACTTGAGATCAAGAATCTCGAATGAGCGCCCAGGCAAGGGCACTCTAAACCGGCTGAGCCACACACCAAAAGTGGTCTTCCAGGCCTCAAAAGCGAGCCCAGGGGCGCCCGGCAGGGGCAGGGCGTGGGCGTCTGCTTCTGGATGTGCGCTTGTGTCCGTGTTTTGTGTGCTGGATCACACATTCTGCAACGGTGCGCAGGTGTACACTTCGCTTCGTTGTTCCAAGGCTTCATCCATGCCTATTGAAGAGAACCTTTGCACCTTGAGCTACTCTCGGGGACCGGGCCGGCCGCTGCTGGAGCTGGCGATCGGCGACCTTTTGCACCGGACTGCGGACCGCTTTGGCGACCGGCTGGCGGTGGCTTCGTGCCACCAGTCGAAGCGGCTGACCTGGGCCGGGCTGAGCGACGAGGCGGACCGCGTGGCGCGCGGGCTTTGGTCGCTGGGCATTCGCAGGGGCGACCGGGTGGGGTTGTGGTCCACCAACTGCATCGAGTGGATCGTGATGCACATGGGCTGCGCGCGGGCCGGAGCGGCGCTGGTCAACGTGAACCCGGCTTACCGCTCGCACGAGTTGCGGTACACGCTCACCAAGTCGCGGATGAAGGCGCTGTTTCTGTGGCGGCGGGACAAGCGCGCGGACTACGAAGAGATTCTGGGACGGGCGCGGCATGGGCTGAGCCTGGAGCTCGAGCACACCATCTACTTCGACTCCCCGGAGTGGACGGGCCTGAGGGATGCGCCGGGGGAGCTGCCCGCGCAGGTGGCCGTGGACGATGTAGCCAATATCCAGTACACCTCGGGGACCACGGGGCTGCCCAAGGGCGTGATGCTGACGCACCACAACATTGTGAACAATGGCCAGTTTCTGGCGCAGGGTTTCCACTACACGGAGCAGGACATCATCTGCCTGCCGGTGCCGTTGTTTCACTGCTACGGCTGCGTGATCGGGACCATGAGCGCAGTGAATTCGGGGGCGGCAATCCTTCTGCCCAACTGGACCTTCGACCCGCGCGCCACGCTGAAGGCTGTGCACGACGAGCGGGCGACCTCGGTCTACGGGGTTCCGGCAATGTATGTGGCGGAGATGGCGCTGCCCGATTTTGCGAGCTATAACCTGACCAGCTTGCGGACGGGGATGATGAGTGGCGCGCCGTGCCCGGTGGAACTGATGAAGCGGGTGCTCGAAGAGATGCACTGCGGTGAACTGGTGATTGCCTATGGGCAGACAGAGACCTCGCCCGTGGTGACGATGAGCGACGCCGAGGACGCGATCGAGATTCGCGTGAAGACGGTGGGCCGGGCGATGCCGCAGACCGAGATTCAGATTGCTTCCACCGTGACCGGCGAGACGCTGCCGGTGGGCGAACAGGGCGAGGTGTGCGCGCGCGGCTACGCGGTGATGAAAGGCTACGACGGCGACCCGGAAGGCACGGCGCAGGTGATCCACGCCGACGGCTGGCTGCACACCGGCGATCTGGGCATCATGCGCGACGACGGCTGCATCAACCTGACGGGCCGCTCGCGGGACGTCATCATTCGCGGCGGGGAAAACATCTATCCGCGCGAGGTGGAGGAGTTCCTCTACACCCACCCCAAGGTGAACGAGGTGCAGGTGGTGGGGATTCCCAATGCGCGGCTGGGGGAGATTGTGGTTGCGTGGGTACGGCTGAGGCCGGGTGTAGAGGCGACCGAAGCGGAGATACGGGAGTTCTGCCAGGGCCAGATCGCCTACTACAAGATTCCCGAGCATGTTCGGTTCGTGGACGACTTTCCGGCTACGCTCTCCGGCAAGATCCAGAAGTACAAGATTCGCGAGTTCGAGATTGAGGCGCGCGGCTTGCAGACGGTGGCGAACACGGCAACCGCGTAAGGGGAGAAGCGCTAGCTGGCCTGTACCCGTCCTGGCGCTATTTTAGAAACTTCTCCTTTGAGCATAGTCGCCAATCTGTCTGGATTCCATTGGTATCCTTCAGACCATCCTACCTGGCGGAGTGTCAGTTCCTGCCAGAACCGGGTTCCCACTAACGATCAGGATGGGGCACGGAAACAGCTCGGATGAGTGGGGCGGCCGGACAGGTACTCGCAAGTCTTAGTGCTGTATCTGGAGCGCCCCGCGACGCAACCTTGCGCAGTGGCATGGTGCCAGACGGGGCGCTTCTGATACAGCGACTTGAAGGAAGCCGCCCCCCATGGAAGGCTATGTACTTTGAATGGGTCTGATCGGGTGCAGAGGTTTAAGGAAGTCGCAGAGGAGGGCATGATCAGGCGCATTGAG
>Ga0224554_1000216_pt1 | contig 52760 bp, 44 predicted proteins | sample 714S22024metaG_FD_180666 | JGI IMG/M metagenome (GOLD analysis project Ga0224554, IMG submission 180666) | Peat soil microbial communities from Stordalen Mire, Sweden - 717 S2 20-24 | ecosystem: Environmental > Terrestrial > Soil > Wetlands > Peat | place: Sweden: Norrbotten County, Stordalen... | reverse complement strand
CCTCAACTATCGGTATCGCCATATACCGGATTAAGTGCCAGTGGATTCGAGGGTGGACCATACACGCCATCAAGCCTACAGTATTTATTGAATAATACGGCCACTGGAACGCTCAACTGGACAGTAAGCGCGGATCAGCCTTGGGTGACTGTTTCACAAAGCAGTGGACAGAATGCAGGCACAGTCACGGTATCAATTAACACCAACGCAAATTCTTTGGTTCCCAATACCTATTACTCAACGCTAACTTTCGGAGGCAATGGGGGCAGCACGAATTTCCAAGTCGAGTTGACAATCTTCTCCAGTGGTCAATTCTTCATATTTCCTACTTGCATTAACGGATTGCAAATCGACATCAACGGAGGAACTTACGCTCCTCCCGGGGGACAGGTAACAAACATCGTTTGGAATTGGGGTGACGGACAACAAGCGCCCGGTGGCTTTCCTAACAGCCATACATATTCCTCTGCTGGAAATTACACAGTTCAGGTGACTTCGCAATACAGTGATGGTTCCAGTGCCACATTATCACAAACATTAACTGTTGCGCCAGGTGCTCTTCAAAATTGCGTGGCGTGCGAAATATCCGCGAGTCAAAACGGAGCCGTTTCATACCAAGCAAGTGTTGGGTCTGGAACAGTTTCTGCCGGCACATCAGTTACTCTTCAACAGGCCAATGAAGCCGATATGCTTCTCACTGCGAGTCCCAACAGCAACGATTTCTTTTTGGATTGGTCTCCCTCTTCTGGTATGACGGGAATAAATGCAACTCCAGTAACCACGAATTCACCTTCTGTGTTCATCGTAGTCAACAACAATTCACAAATAATTGGTAATTTTTCTCCGCTGTCACTCGGCATCGGCTTGCCTCCTTGGGGATCAAACGGCTTCAATCTCTTACTGTATGCACCAGCCGGTTCTAATGTCGTAGTCCAGGTTTCGACGAATTTGGTCAATTGGTATACTTGGACAAATGTGACGATTCCGTATTCACCATATCCCATAAGCGATCTGTCCGTTACAAATTCTAAGTATCGGTTTTATCGAGTGCTGTTAAGCAGTTCTGCCATCGTCGCCGCACAGGCGCTTCAATCCTATGGAACTGGTTCGGCTGCGACGAGCATGAGTTTGCCAGCGGGGGGGCAGCTTTATGTTTATGGAGTGGCAACGGGTGGGGCTACCGCTTTGGGCGCGTTTGCAAACGGACAAACGATCCAAATCACAAATGCCGATGGAATTATATCAGCACAACTGGCGGCCACCACTAACAGCAGCAATAATTATACGACGAGCACTTCTTATCACGTCCTTGGTGGTGTTGGGGCATCTGGCTTTAATTATGCACAGGGGTTTTATGGCGTTAATCTTGGACCTGGCCCTAACCTTAACGCCTCGGTGCAGTTCACCTTGACTGTGCCGGCAATGATAGCCGTAATCGGGATGGGAAGTTCACAAACTGAATTGACCTTGTCCGGGGTTGGTAATCCGACCATCGACGTGCCGGTTCAGACAGATGTTTCAGGGACTGAAGCTTTAATTATAGCGCATCAATATCTCACGGCAGGAACTTACACAATTCAAGAGACAACAGGTGACGGTCCCCCGATTCAAGATCCAAACCATGAAGTTGATTTAATCGGAGTGCTGATTTTCTCGTCATCACCCAATGCGGCGACTTCCAGCAATCCGCAAATTCCACTGCCTCCGGGATTTTAAGCACTATCGTTTACACGCGTGACCTTCTCAACAGAAAGAACGCTCAATTTATTTTCCGATACAATAATTTCCCGAATATTCGGCTGGTTTTCAGGAATGAGTAGATGATATTTCGCCGGCAATGGTGTCAAAAACGACAATTCCAATGTGTGCATTTTACCTCTGATTTCAATTGCCGTGACCAACGCGCTTTCTTGCTTCACTTCACGGGCTGACGGTCGGCCCTGTTTCCCTCACGCCCACGCCCGTTTCGTTTCGCAAAAAGCGCGCTCGTCACGAGCGGCATCGCGTGGCGCCGAATGATCGGCGTGCTTCCGCCTGCGCTCGCCGACGGTCGTTTCGCTCCGGCTGCGTTCCTGTGTCTCTCCGCCTCCGCTCCACTTTCCCGTTCGCCGAACCGCAGGCCGAAGCCACGAGCTGATGAATTGATGATCAATTAAGCTGACTCGGTTCAGCACCGGGCTTGATTTCAGTGACCACAATGTCCCGAATCTTCGGCTGGTTTTCGGCAATCAGCGCATGATATTTCTCCGGCAATTTCATCAGGCCGGACAATTCCAATCGGCAGATCGCCGTTTCAACGCGCCGCAACACATAGCCAAAAACAAGAATTTCATGCGTGGCAAAAACTATTCGGAGTTTTTGTTCCTTTTCCTCGATGAATAATTCGGCGAAGACGAATTGATCCAGTGGCAGCGCAAGAAAGCGATGCGTTGCTATTTCAACATGCAAGCAACGCGCCTGCATATCAGTGGTGTAACATTCGGGTATTTTTGTGCTCATGTTTTTGTCCTGGTTGAGAATGACTCCGGGATTGTTTCAACCGGCAAAACGTATCGGCGGCGCGTTGGCCGAACCGCAGGAGGCAGCCATGCAGTCGGTCCCAAAGTGGATTGCGATTGAGTGGGCGCAGGCCACCGGCAAATTCCAACGCCAAAGGCCTGTGACCGGAACGCGCCAGATTTTCCCGCAGTTGCTCCTTATCCGGCGTGAAAATGCGGACGCCGCGCCGCCCGCGCGAAATGGTGACATACCATTGTTGGGCGTTGGTTGCGGCCTTGATGGTGGAATCGGAAAAGAGAACATAATCCACCGTCTTGCCCTGTGAACCGTAGGACGTGACGGCGTAGCCGGGAAGAAATTCACGGAAACTTTTGTCCAAAATGCGGCCGTCAGTCAGTTCAATTTTCCCGTTGGCATGGATAGATTTGACGGCGACCAATTCGCCGTTGGTGACACGAGCGCCGGAGGCCAGCTTGCGATTGGCCTTGAGATGCAATTTGTCGCCTTGAGCGACCGGAATTTCGCGCGGCAGGCAGACGGTGATTTTGTTCAGCACCTTGTTTGAAACCGTGACGCATTTGCCGTCAATCTTGACGAGAACACCGGCCTTGACGATGCCCGTCAACTTTCCGCGCATTCCCGGCTCGGTCTGCCGCACTTTCTGATTGAACACGATCACCGCGTCTTGCGGATAAAATCGTTGGTCGCGTTTCTGCGCGTTCGTTAAATCCAACTTGTCCAATGCCTGAACGGTGACATCATTGGCACCGAGCAATCCCTTCCCTTTAAGCCCATCACGCACCTTTGAATTTACGCGATGCACTTCCGCCCAGGTCTGCGATACCACGACGGCGGAAGCCTTTTCTTCCGCCAGCCGGACGTATTCATCGGCCAGCTTACCGGCTTGCTCGCCCAACCCGCAGGAAACCACCGCCCCCATTTTGTCCAGCCGTTCAAACGATTCAGCGAGCTTTCCCGCCGCCGCCACTTCAACCGCCTTGCGATACTGTTTGATCTTGGAACTTTCTTTTTTACTGCGGCCAAGCGCAGGGTCTTGGCGGCGAATCGTGTGAAGCTCGACCGGCTTGACCCCGGAATACCGTTCAATGGCCAGCAGTGCATCGGACGCCTCGACTGCCCCATGCTGGCGCGTGTCGCCCGACAAAATCACACGCGCATTTCGTTCCCGTGCCAGCCGGAGAAGTTCAAACATTTGCCGACCGCCAATCTGCCCGGCCTCGTCCACCACGATCACAGCGCCCTCGACCAATTCACGTTTGAGCAGGAAATTTGTTACAGTCGTTGGCGACGGAAATTTCGCCTGTTCCATCGCCACGACTTGCTGGCGTTGCGGCGCGAGAACGACCACGACCTTGCCCGATTGCCGGACTTGCTCGACCAGCTCGCGCAAGACGAAACTTTTGCCCGTGCCCGCGCCGCCACGGAACAGCGAAACCACATTGGTAGAGCGCAGCAGCGCGTCCAGAGCCACGCTTTGCTCCTCATCCAATTTGGGGTTTGCCACAAAGGAATGTTCCACCAGTGGCCGGCAATTACCTGCGCCATCCTTGACGGTTTGAACAATTTCCATCTCACGCAACAGCACTTCGCGCAACGTCACTTCAGCCGGACGCTCCGGGTTGCGAATGTATGGACGCTGGCGCGTGAATTCTTTAAGTTCATCCACCGAGATATTTTCACCGCGCCCCCGTTCCAATGCCTGCTGCCACAGTTGACATTCCAGCGCGACCGAATTGCGGTCAAACAGATGATCCTCTGCCCATTGCACGGCTTCACCCACGCTCATCCGGTTGCCAGTGGCTTTTTCCAAATGTTTCGGAGGCTGGCGCAAGGCAGCGCGTTCGGTCTCATTCAATTGTGAGTCCCACAACATCCGCAATTCCGCCCGACTCAAATCCTTTTGTTTTTTGGCACGCGTCTCGACCGCCAGTTGAGCGCGCAACGCCTTGAAGTTTGCGCCCGCCAATTCCGGCTTGTCGGCCAGCAGTTTCGCCAATGCCCTGTCAATTTCCGCGTCCCGCTTGGAAAAGCGTTCACAGACCGCTTCCGAAATGCCTTCGATTTGAAAATCGCCGCGCGCCAGGTTGCGAATCTGATAACCGAACCCGCGCAGGTTGCGGGCGAGTTCATGGTAATAGACGTTCTCGGCGAATTTCCGCGCCCGCAGCAGTTCATAATTTTGCAGAGCTTTCCAACGATTTTCGGCGGCATCAAAAGTTGCGTTGAAAACGACGCAATGCGTGTGCAGGTGTGGGTCCAGGGCGCGGGAGGTGTCATGCGTGAACATGGCGGCGACAAAATTGCCGGTGGAACGGTCACAGTCCGCCTTGCCGACCCGGACGCGCGTTGTGGCAAATGCCTCAAATTCCCTCATCGCCAAACGGACAGCTTGGGCATGGGCTTCCAAAATCCGGCCATCCGCGCCGGCCAGCGCCGCGACCGAAACCGATTTGGGCGGCGAGAACGTGAAGTCGTAAAAAATCCGGCGATTGGTGGCGTTACCCCCGGCTTTATCCAGCCGCATGGTATTCAGGCGTGGCGTCAATGTATCGCCCGAAGCCGGATGCAGGTTTTCGCAGAGACGCAGAAATGCTTCCGCGCCGACCTTGCCGGACAGACCGAGCCTTTCCGCACCCGATCCGAACCACTGGCCTGTCACCCGCTGCCCTTCATCGTAATAATCACCCACGCAAAGATGTTCCTCAAAGTATTCCTTTGCGTTCGTCAATTTGTATTGCGTTTTGGCCGTAACCACGAAGGACAGTCTGCCAAAACCCCGTTTTCACTTTGTTCATAAAATGAACAAAGTGGTTAAAAAAAGCTGGTTTACTGGCGGCATGAAAATAAACCAGTTCATGCCTCCGACGCTGAAGCCGGGCGAACAACTATGGGGTATTTATTTCACCGACCGGGAATACGCTCGCGTCATGGGCGATCCATTGCGCGCGGTTGTCGCAGCGCCAGCTAAAATCGCCGCCGAGGAAGCCGCCACCCGGCTTGGCTTGGATGCTCCCTGGGCACATCCCCTCACAGCCGAACAAACCAAATCAATCCGGGAGTCAGCAACACGGCCCCTGGAACCACCCCGTATCACCATGCAACCCACCACCGCCGAATTACGCACCGCCATCGAAGTTTTGAAAGTGCTCGACCAACGCCTCAATGACCACGCCGCGCACTCCGTGATACAACTGCCAAACACGGATTTGGGCGACCAATATGCCGAGCAGATTGAAGCCCGAACCATCGAGCAAACCAGTCACATCGAAAAGGTCGTCGTGCAGTTGCAAAACTGGCGGGATGAATTGCTCCAACAGCGGAAACAGCAAGTGGCTCAATCAGTATGAGAATGAACCTTTTTTCAAACGTAAGCTTTACCCCTTCCAAGGGGAAGGATTCTGCGCTAACCGCGCCGTGGGCGGTTGCTATTCGCGTGCAAATCGGCCCGCGAACATTGGCGCTAATCGCAATGCTAACCATTTGCTAACTCAAATGCTAACCCGTTTGGCTGCATCGTCCACAAACCATTTTGCTATCGCCACGCTAATCGCGTTATGAACCTCGATGCTATTCCGCCTGATGCACTGGACCGCTTTCGCCATGCTGCGGCATTGCTAACCCAAAACGCCAACGCGCGTGCTTCGCGGTTGCTAACTCTCAAGGAAGACATTGCTACGCTCCGAAGCCACGGCGTTTCCTACCGCTCCATTAGCGATTTGCTAACCCAAAATGGCATTCCCACATCCGATGTTTCCGTGATGAAATTCTGCCACCGCTTTTTGAATGAAAAACGCCCGCGCAAATCATCCGCTAACCGCCGTCCGGCGAATCGTGCTAATCGTGCCAGCTCGCCAAAAGCCGCGCCGGTTGCTCCGTCCAAAGCCACAATGCCGCCCGCGCCGGCCATAAACCCAAAACTCGCACCCGCGTCGGCGGAAACTTCCGCCTTCACGTCACGCGGGCCTCGAATCGCCAAAGTTGAACAACTGCCACCAGGAGAAACAATATGACTAAACGCCTTGATTTAATTTTTAACGGCAAGGGCGGTGTCGGCAAAAGTTTCTTTGCCGTCAACTTCGTCCAATACCTCAAAGACAAAAACATCCAGTTTGCCGCCTGCGACTGCGACAACGAAAATTCCACGTTGAAACGCTTTCACGGCGATGACGTGCAGTTTTTGGATCTGTCCCATCCGCGCGGACTGGACGCCATGATTCGGGCGCTGGACAAAACTGATCTCGTGGTTGTGGACTGCCGCGCCGCTTCCACCGAAGTGTTCTTCAATTATTTCGACGAGATTGATTTGCCGCTGACACTCAAAAACTTGTCCACCGCGCTGACGCTAATCATGCCGATCAATCAGGAGGCTGACAGCATTGACCAGCTTAACCGCATCACCGACAAACTCAAAAACGTGTGTTCCTACGTTGTGCTGCGGAACACTGTTCACAGCGATAGTTTCCCTCTTTTTGAAAACACGGTCATCCGCAAGCGATTGCTGAAGGAGCTTGGCGCAAAGGAAATCACCATGTCCAAATTGCAACCCTGGCTCGTGGAGGAATTGAGCCACCACAATCTCACCATCACTGCGGCTGTGGCCGACGGCCATTTGCATTTGCTGGACCGTCAGCGGCTGCAAACGTGGCAGCGAAAACTTTACGCCCAAATCGAATCCGTCGCCGACCTGTTGCTGTCAGGGAAACCATGAGCACGCCCGACCAGACAACGCCGCCTGATTTTGACGAGGATTTTTTGCAGGCCATCGCCAAATGGAAGGAGCAGCACAAAGTCAAGGACGACGACACTGTTTGGCTCTTGCTGGATTTATTTCGGATTCATCAAAACCATTGGGATGAAATCCGCCACCGCCAGATGCCCTCGCTTGATGAATTTGAAAATGACATCGCGGCTTTGACCGAAGCCACAAGGATTTTGAAGGAACGGGCAGCGAAAGAAATCCGGGTGGTGGAACTGACAACTGCAATTATTGCCGCCTTCACCGCCGCCATCGCCGGTTTTCTTATCGGAAAGTTTTTATGAACCTCGATTTCATCCCACTCCCCCCGGTTCATCTTCCGGCATGGTCCAAATCGTTGCGCGTCTTCGCGCTTGGATACGCCCTTTTGCTGGCAATCATCACCGCGCGGCTGTTGTTGTTACGCAATCGCCATGTCGTCCGACTTGGCGGCCTCACTTGGAAACGCAGTCAATTCTGCCGTGGCTGGCTCATCACCGGCGACACCGGCTCCGGCAAAACATCTTCGGGCATCAATCAACTGGCGCATCAGGTTTTTCAAAACGAGGACAAATGGGGCGGACTGTGCATTGACGAAAAAGGCGTCTATTGGGAAACGCTGTCGGCGATGGCGCGGCACTACGAGCGCGAAAACGATCTCATTCATCTAAAAATTCAGGCCGACGGCCAAAACGAACAGCCATTGCATCGGTTCAATCTTACCGGCGACCGCAGCATCCCATTCACGACGTATGCAAAATTTGTGGTGGACACGGCCACCAGCCTCGGCCAGGGCGGGGACAAGGGCTTTTTCAAAAATCAGGCGCAGACGCACATCGCTTATGCGCTGGAATTGCTCGCTGAATTGCAACGGCCCGTGACCTTATCCGGCGCGCTGGACGTGCTTTCCAGCAAGCCGAAGCTGGACGAGGAGTTGGAATTTCTAAACAAACTCCCTTTGCAGACACCGCGCCGCTATGCCTTGAACTTCCATTTCAAGCATCGTTTCCTCGACCAGCCGGCGGAACAGCTTGGCGGCGTCCGCGAAACCATCGGCAATTATCTGCAATACTTCCTGACGCCCGAAGTGGCGGAAATCTTTTGCGTTGAGGAAAGCACATTCGATTTTTCGGAGATAGATAAAGGCAAAATCATCCTCGTTACCATGCCGCAGAAATTTCAAACCGAGCGGCGTTATGTGAACACATTTTTGAAACTGCTTTTTTACCATCATGCGTTGCGCCGGTTTGACCAGGCCAAGACCCAACGCGGAAAAAATAATCTGCTCATCCTGTGGGCGGACGAGGCGCAGCGGTTTATGACCGCCAGCGAGGACGGCACCAGCGACTACAACTGCGTGGACGTGATCCGCGAGGCGGGTGCCACCATCGTTGCCGCCGCGCAGTCCACGACTTCACTTGTGCCGCCACTCGGCGCTGACAAGTCCAAAGTATTGACGCTGAATCTCCGCAACCGGATGATTTTTCGTTCCGCCGATGAAGCCGACGCGGTTCAAGCTGCGGATTTTCTCGGCAAAAAGCGCGTCATCAAACGCTCCTGGGGTTCAAGCGCCGGAAGGCGTAACGTGAATTATTCCGAAGCCGAGGAACACAAAATCAAACCGTATCAGCTTCGCACGCTCCGCGACCATGAATGTGTGCTGGTTCATTGTGAAAAGGGATTTCGTCGTCTGACCTTGCCGCCGTTGGAAGCCAATGGGCAAGTCGCCCGCTGGTTCCCGTTGTGGCGAAAATTATTCTGAACTCATTTTGGCTTTATGAAACAAAACCTCTCCAAAGTCGGGTTTCGCCTTCGCGCGCTGCGCCAGTCACGCCACTGGACGCAAGCGTGTCTTGCCGCTGCGTGTCAAGCGCGCGGATTTGCCGTCTCACGCTGTCAGTTGGCAAGATACGAAGTCGGAATTGCGGACGTGCCCGCGCGTTTCATTCCCGTCTTCGCGTATGTCCTCAAAGCTGACATTACCAACCTGTTGCCGCCCATCGGCGGTCAGTTTGAATCCAAACCCGCGCCGACACTGGCGAGAATCAGAAATTTGACCGGCCAGCAGATTCAGGCGTTCCGACGCAAGAGAAAATGGAGTCAAAGCAAACTGGCCGGGGTCATCCGAACGATGGGTGCGCCCATGACGCGCGAAATCATTGCCAATCTTGAAACGCGGCGCACTCGCGTAAAAGATTACGATTTGGTTCTCGTTGCCAGAGCCTTGCAGATTCCGGTGGACTCACTTTTTTTATGCGAAGCAAGGGCGACAAATTTCCCCGACGCTTTTAATGACAATCCACAATCCCAAAATCCGCTTGAGGCCCGGCGGCGCAATGGGCAATTAAACCCATTCACCCGTATGGCGCGAAAATTTGGAAAGTTTGCAAAGCGGCTTATCACGCGCCGATAAAAAATCTTAAACTATTTTTAGCCTTGCAAACATTGAATGAAAACGGTGTCGAAGTTGAAAACCAGTCAAGTTGCCCCGCGTAAAATCAGCGTGCTTTTGTGTCAAGCATCGGCGGCGACAGTGGTTTTGTTCAATGTTTGCAAGGCTTCGGTTGCCAAATTCGCAGTCCAGCAAAAGTGCGCCTGATAAAATAGTGGTGTCGTTGAATGAATCAGCGACACAACCAAGAAAGCAAATTATGGAAACAACTGAAATGACGGACACGCTCAAAAACATCAACACCACTCCGCACCTTTGCCGGAGCAAGGTGAAACAAACCGCGCTGGAAATTGCCGCCGCGATCCGGCCAGCCAATAAATTCAGCCGGGTTGGCATGAGCTTCGTTGAACGCATCGAAGCGAAAGTCCGCGCCGCCATCCGTGAGGAAGTCAGGATTCATCCCAGCAAGGGCAAGACGCTTTTATGATGCGTCCACGGATGAAAACCAGCTTTGATGTTCACATTTGCGGCGTTGATTTTTGCCGGGTTCATCCGTCAGCCTTGCGCTTCTGGATCACAGTTCACTGACAATATCGCGCAGGTGAACTTTTAACGCCCGCGCGATCCGCAGGAGAACATCCACCGTTGGCACCCGGTAGCCGCGTTCAATCTGCCCCATATAGACAGGATTGATGTCAATCCGTTCGGCCAGCCTCTCCTGCGTCAAGCCGGCCAGTTTGCGGTATTTGCGGATTCCTTCGCCCAAAAATTTTCGATCTTTTTTTGTGACCACGATTGGCTATAAGCCAATCAGGGCGCGGCCAAAGCGCACAGATTCTATTAGCTATCATTTTGTGCTTGCGTTCCAAACTGAAAGCGTTAGATGTGTGTGGCATGAACCGTCCGGTGATTGTGGCGACACGAGGAAATGAAAAATCCCTGGCCAGAAAAATAATACCCCGTTTTCCAAAAGTCGCTTGTCCGATAATCGTCAGAGTCCGCCAATCAAGGTGTGAGCCTTCACTTTCAAGGCTTTGGCAATCCGCATCAAGGAATCCAGTGAAATGTTCACGTAGCCCCGCTCGACCTCTCCGACATATTTGTAGCTCCCCAAAATCAGCAAGCAGTATCAATTCACACACAAGAACACGGCCTAAAATTCGTTTGGGAAAATGTCTTTCAGATGAATTTTCAATTTCACAAGCACCATTTCCAATTTGTCCAAAGTCAAATGATGTTCGCCGTGCTCAATGCGAAAAAGAGTTTGGTGTGAAACGCCGACTTTTCTCGCAAATTCTGCGTAGGAAAGACTACCCCGCTTTTTTCGCAGAAATGTCGCCAGTTGTTTGTCCAAGTTGCGTTGCACATCTGAAAAGTGGCAAAAACATCGTAACGTATGCGTGATGATTTTCCTTTACAAAAAATTGGCCTTCGTGTGAAATAAGCAAAACGTCCAAAACTTCGTATGGCAGAAAAAATAAAACTTCTCATCGTCGAGGACGACACGCCGGTTGCGTTGATGATAGTTTTTTTGCTGACGCGCGCTGGTTGCGAAACGGAAGTGGCAACGACCGGCAAAAAGGCGATCCAAATGGCCGAAGCGGGCGATTTCGATTTGATTACGCTGGACGTGGATTTGCCGGACGGCAACGGATTCATGCTATGCAGCCGCTTGAAGGAGCATCCCCGTTTGTGCGCCACGCCGGTGGTGTTTGTTTCAGCACGTTGTCTTATTGAAGATCAACAACGTGGCCTTGACGTTGGCGCAGCCGATTACATCACCAAGCCGTTTGAGACTTTTGAATTTGCGCCACGGCTTCTTTCCCACATCAAAGCGAAAACGAATTCTCATTTCATCGCCGTATCAGAAAACACAACGGCATGAAAAGATATTCTAGCAATTATTTTTCACCCCGCGCCGGGAAAAGAGAAATTCGGCGTCCGTTCTGGAAAGCCGGTCCGATTTCTTTCAGCGGTATCTGCCGTGGGAACAAATCGCGGAGATCAACCCGCAACACTCGTGCCAGAAAAAAAAGCTCGCAGTCCGAAACACGACGCAGCCCCAATTCCAGCTTGGCCAGCGAATGCCGGGTGATTGACCAGCCCTGCAATTGCAGCTTGCGCGCCATTGCTTCCTGCGACCAGCGCCGGTCGTCACGCCACTTGCGCACCTGCGGGCCAACCAGGTTCATTCCGGTTTTCATCAATTGCCAGCAGGGTAGCGGCTTCCGAAGGAGGCAACTGTTTCCCAGGTGGGCACAATCAGCCAAAAAAAGTGCTTGCGCTCTGACCGGCAAATCGGTTAACAATTTCCATGTTGAGAGACAAAGCAGCCGTGCTAATCGGAAGCATGAGGCCATGCGAAGGGCTACCCTACATTTTCTCAGTCGGTTTGAAGGGCGGCGACTCCAGCAAGAAGAATTTCCCCACTCACTTAAAAACAGGATTAAGCCATGAAAACCAAATTGAACCTGCCACACGACAAATCGGAGACTGAAAACACAAATCACAGCCAGCGGAGGTGGAAAGCGGCAGTTTATGGTTTCACGCTGACAGTGACGTTGCTGTTTGGCCGCTGGGCGCTGGCGCAAAGCCTGCCTCAACCCGTGCTGGTCATCACGTCCACTTCAAGTAACCAGATGGTTATCAGCATCACCAACGCGGTGTCGGCGAATTACGAAGTATGGACGACGCCCGTGCTTGGCAATACAACGGATTATCCGTGGACAATCGCAGCGGTGGGAACCAACGGGCAGAGTTCGTTCACGGTTCCCACCGGCCCGTATCCCGCTGGTTTTTTTATGGCGCTGCTGGACACCAACGCCATTCCACTCTGGGAGGCGGCTGACCCGAACAACCCAAGTTTGGGGATATTGACCATCACCATAGACAGTCCAACCAACGGGATGGTGCTGCAATAACGGCGGAATTCAAACACAGTCTTTTAATCCTATGAACGCGACAATTATTGAAGAAAAAAGCACATTCGCCAAAACCCGCCGCATTTCTTTTGCGCTGATTCTCATCTGCGGACTGCTGGCCGGTTGGTCGGCACAAGCGCAAGGAATTTCGACGGCGTTTTACATCAACGCGAACAGTTACAGCGCGCCGGACAACGGCAGCGGCAGCGTCACCCTCACCGTCAGCCGGGAAGCAGTCGGCGGTCCTTACAACGACTGGAACATCGCAGCGTCAGCTTCCGTGTTGATTTATCTTTCCGGCTCCGGGACGTATCCCATAATAGCTTCGGATGTGCCGCCGGCCTGGCAGGGAGGCTCTTATCTCGTCACGATTCCGGCCAATTATTATTCGACGGGCGTTACCATTCCCATTTCGCTAAACACCAATGTTTATTACGACCGGACCGGCACGTTCACGGTGGGCAACAACTCCGGTGTCAACCCGACGGAGGGTTACACGAGCGCCACGCTGACAGTGCTAGACGACAACTCTCACGTTGGTGTTGCCGCTTATGCGGGAGGTAATTATTACACCGGCTATCAAATTCTGGAAGGCGGAACCGGCGGGGCAAATTCCGTGGACCTTCGCTTCTTCCGCGACTATGGAGTTTCGGCGCGCACCGTCAGTTACAGCTTGAGCGGCAGCACCGCCATTGCAGGGACGGATTACACCCCGACGCTGGGCACGGTTACTTTCGCCTTTGGCAGCACATATGTTGACACCACCATTTCAGCCAATAATGCGTCTCAAATAATCAACAAACTGCTGAACGTGCAAGTCACCAGCAGCAGCATCTATAAATTTTATCCGGGTATCACCAATCTGGCGCTGACCATTCAGCAAGACTATCCGGGGATTGGTGTGTATTCCACCGTTTCCAGCCTGACACAGGGGCAATCGGGCGGGTTTGTCTTTTACAATACCAACTCATGGGCCAATACGCCCGCAGTCACAGCCAATTACACCATCAGCGGCACGGCATCCAATGGGGTGGACTACACGCCCCGACTGAGCGGTTCGGTTGTCATTCCGGCGGGAACATACGACATCGAAACGAACATCACGGCCACGCTTTACACCAACATGGTGGGGACAAAAACGGTCACGCTCAGCGTGGCCGCGAATGCCTATTATACGATTGATACCAACGGCCCCTCGACCACCATTGGCATTCTCTCGGACGTGCCAATTATCAGCGTGACCACATCCAATCAAAATGAATATGCCTATCAGAATGGCCCAGCCGGAGCATTCACGATTACGCGCAGCGGCGGGTTGGACCACACGGTAACGGTGAATTACGCGATAACCGGCACGGCAATTTCCGGTGTGAATTATACGGCCCTGCCGGCATCCGTGACGTTTGCCACAAATCAGACCAGCACCAATCTAAATGTAACAGTGACGAGCAGCCCGGCATTGACCGGAGCGGCCACGGTGGTTCTGACACTGGCCACCAATGCCACCTTCTTTCCGGGAGCAAATTCCCAAGCCGTCGTCACCCTTCTGCCGAACAGTGACACGACCAATTCAGTGACCTCTCCCGTAGGCCGCTACTGGCGCGGGAGTGGCAGCGATCCGACCTACTGGTCATTGGTTGTGCCTGTGGATTCAGAAACCGGAACACCGTATGACAACCTTTACGGCAATGCCTACACACTCTACGGGATTAGCGCATGGGGCAGCACCTACTATCATTACAATGCGACCAACTCGCTGGCGCAGACCAATAACGCCAACCGGATTGCGTTCAACAATCCGATTGTCGCCTTTGGCGAGCGAGTGGGCGGAACGCCGCTTTATTTGAACCAGCCATACAGTTTCGGCGTGTATGCGGGCGACCCCGGCCCGTTGTCGGCCCCGATTCAGATTTTGGTCTATTACCGCACCAATTATGCGCTGGCGGGTTACATCAACTTGTATCCCCCCAACAGTTCCAGCACCAGTTCATGGAACAATTACACGACCAATGGCTTTCAGGTTTCAACCAGCACAAATTATCTGGCAGACGGCGTTACCGGCACGACGAATAATTTTGGACTGGCAACCATCTTGTCGTCTTCGCCGGATTTAAGTTGGGGGACAACTTCGCCGGGGGCGTATGAATTGACGCATACGGCCAATAACCAAGCCACCAACTATTATTATCTTGTGGAAGCCTTCGGCTATCTGGACAGCCAGGGGATGTCAATGGTGCAGACGAGCGGCAACCAAACCTTCGCCTCGGAACTCTACACGCTCGAATTTGAGCAACGCCCGGCTTGGCGTTCCGTTTTCCTTGACCAGCCGCAATTTAACGGAAGCCCGTTGCCGCCGTTTTACGCGGGCAAAACGCTGGCCGAAATGTTGACCAACACGCCGCCCGTAACCAACGCGGTGACAATTTCACCGTCGGCGGCGACCAATCTGGACGACAGCCCCGAATTGCGGCGCAGCCCGATTCTGGACAATTTTGTGGCAAGCATGGGCAACGACCCGATGGCATTGGCAAATTATGTATTTAACAACATTGACCTTACCGATCCGATGGATTATAGCGACAATGGGAATGTCGCCGAGCAAGCCATCAATCCGACTGGCGTTACTCGCGGAGCATTGGGGGCATTCGTGGAGAAACAAGGCTCGCCCATAGACCAATGCGCCTTGCTTGTCTATCTGTTACGACAAGCTGGTGTTCCCGCCGTGTATGAGTTCCCACCGCGAGGCGGTTTGAAAATTCTGGATGCCCGTTTGAGCAATATGCTCAAGTTTCAAGTGCATGGCAGTTTCAGCGAGGCCGGACAGCTTTACACCACCAACACCATGATCACGGTGAACTATCCGTGGGTTGCGGCCTACATCGGCACAAATTGGGTGCATATTTTTCCGTGGTTGAAGGACCATCAAATTACCGAAGGATTGAATTTGTGGGATGAAATGCCAACCAATTACAGCAGCGCGTTTCCGTGGGTGAGAGACTACATTTACGGCAAGACCAACCTGTTGTCGCTGGCTGTGGACAACGACAACACGCCGCGCGTCATCTTCCCAAAATTTTTGCAACAAACCTTGCTGCAAAATCATCCGGGCATTTCCGTGGGCGACATCGGCATGGACATTTACAACCGACAACATAACTACTCGCGCTGGCAGGATTTCCCGACTCCGACTTGGGTGACAAATGCCAGCACGTCGCTTGAAAGCCTTACTTCCAGCGCCATCACCAATATCAGTCCAACGCTGACGAATATATTTGACACAGTGAGCGTGGAAATTTACAGCCAGACCGACCCGACCAAAGACATTCAAACCGGCGATATGCGGCTGGTGGATTTGCACAATCGGGAATTTTATATTTACCAAACCACCACCAATTCCACGCAAGTGCAGTTGAGTCTGATATTGGTTCCATTCCGCACCAACATCACCAGTCAGTTATCTTTCACAAATGACAGCAATCTAACGTCAAAGGAAGTGCTTTCAATGAGGCTTGACCAATACGACGACCAGTTGGAAGTGCGATTCAAGTATAACCGCCATCGCGCACTTTCCGCCGCGTATGCCGTTGATCCGAATTTGACATTTTTAGGGTTGAACGCTGGCCGTCAACTGGTTTTGGAACGGCCACTGCGCAAAGGCGACCAAGCCGCCATTTGCATGAGCTACGGGCGGGTGACACGAGATATGCTCAATGTTCATGCCACGGATATATGGCAGATGGAAAACGCCCTGCACCTTAATCCTTCATTAACCAACAGTGTGTCGCCTGACGTATATGAAGGAGCAACCATGTATCTGGCGGGAATGAGTTATTATGAGAAAGTTGGCGAGTTCGACCAGGTAAATCAAAATCTCAACAAGATAACCGACCTTTCATTCTTTGCCGCAGGCTTGTCCAAAATCGGCCCCGCCCGCGACGGTTCGGGCAATTTGACAAACAACACGGTTTATCCAGTTTTGCCCAACGTGGATATGTTCTTTTGGGAAGTGGCTTCCGTGGGCAATGGAACGGCACGACCGGATTCAGGACAGAATGACGAACTGGCCGACCAAAATTACAATTTGATTGCCATTGCCGATGGTTCGGCGGAAGAGCATCAAGCCATCAATACATACTATCAACAGACCAACGCCGTCTCGACCGTTCGACTGTTGCAACTGGCGCAGGGCAGCGGCGCGGGGATTGTTTCCTTGAACATCAACAATTATGCCGCGCAGGGGACAACGAGTTATCAGGGCAAGTCGTTGCAAAGTTGGGATTCAAATCTGTGGTCGCAAGTTGCCACCGCCTTTCAAGGCTCTGATGGCAGTTATGTCACGGCCTACATCACGCCGGGGCCGATGACCAACTCGGCCTATAAGGGCATGGGCGCATTGATTTTGGGCTGGAGCAAATGGCAGGCTTTGATTTCGCCGCAAAGTTTGAACGGCGCATTCGGCCAGCCGTTCCCCTTGCTGTCAACGATGACGCCAAACAACACAATAAACTTTGGTTTGAACAATAATGATGATTATACCATGACGTTAAATCCGCTGCCAAGCGGAACCGCCCTTGCGCCCACCACCGCGCCGGACTTCGAGTTTTTGAACAATCTCAATTCAATCCAGAACAACAGTCTTACTGTCAGTTATTATGATTCAACGTGGAACAGCAGCGTAAATACGGTGTATAATTTACCTGGAACAGGAACCGCGAACCAAAATCTCGCATCGGCCGTTCAAACTACTTCGCAACAGGGTTATCTCGGCGAAGTCGGAGGCATGGTTTCCCAGGCATTGACCGCTGTGGCCGATCCAGTGCATCCCATCACCGGCGAATTTTATATTGATGAAACCGACTTGCAATTGCCCGGCCCGATACCGCTGGCGTTGCGCCGCAATTATTCCAGCCAAAATCTTGCCGACAACCAATTCGGCGCGGGCTGGAAATTCAGCATCATGCCGTATTTAAGCGTCACCACGGGCAGCACCAACATTTATGCCGCCGACATGGACGGCGCAGTTCTCGCGTATGTGCAGACAACCACCAATGCGAATGTGTGGTTGCCGACGCTTGCCGCCAATCCGCAACTAAATAATAACACCACCGCTGGCGCGGGCGGCTTGGTCAATCGTTTGCGAGATCGCATTGTGTTGACCGGCACGACTAATTACACGCTTTACGCCGCTGACGGCAGCGTCCGCACATTCCAAACGATGACCTTTAACAATGGTATCTTGAATCAGACCCGACCCTACTTGCAAAAGTGGACGGACAGTCGCGGCAATTACTACACGTTCGCCTTCGGAACGGACTCCACACAGCCAAGTTTCGGAGAAGTAACGCGGATTCAATGCAGCAATGGAAATTACTTGGGTTTTGATTATGACATCTACGGCCACGTCATTGACGCTTACAGCGGGGATGGCCGTCGTTTGACGTATGATTACGACCAATACGGAGATTTGATAACCGTTACGCTGCCCGACGCCACCACCCGTTCTTACGTTTATCAACACGCCTCGCAAGCGGTGACAAATGGCAGCGCGTTTTATTCGACGCACTTGATTGTCGAGGAAGACAAGCCGGATGGCCGCGAATTGCTTAATGCCTATGACAGTAATCGCCGCGTCACCAATCAACTGTCCACGGCGGGAGCCGACTTGACGCCTATTCGCACCGCGACATTTATCTACGCGAATAATTTCAACATCACCAACTCCTACACCAACGCCATTAGCGGTTACACGTTTATCATTGATGGGAACAATCACACCAACCGCTACGATTATACCAACAGCCTTGTTACTCAAGTCACCGACCCGCTCGGTCAAACGGTTCAACAAACATGGTATGCGGACAACGCTACCGCGCCGGGCTACCCGCGCAGCGTTGCCGCGCGAAAAGATAAACGGGGAATGTTGATGCAATTTCAATATGACGGGAATGGGAACATCACCAATACCATCACGACCGGCGATATTACCGGCGATGGTATTACCACGCAGACGGCGACTAACACCGCCCTTTACAATTCAAACAATCTGCCAGCGCAGGTCATTGACGCCGCAGGAAACGGAATGGTTTATGTTTATGATCCGACCTTCACGTTCCTGCCGCAGCAGACCATCCGCATAGCCGGAGGCATATATGTCAGCACTAACTTCATGTTCTATGGAGATGCAACCAACGTCGTTGTGAATGGCAACACCACGCAGACCAACATTGCCTTTGGTGTTTTGACGCGCCAGGTGCGCGCCTACGGTTCACCAGACGCGGCCACCAATGACATGGTTTATGATGGACACGGATTCCCAACACAGTCCATTCGTTATACGGGCACGGCTGACCCGGCCATCGTCAACAACTACTTCTATAACGAGCGCGGCAACCGGGTAGTAGCGGCGGATGCTTTGGGCGCTTACACCTTCTCGGATTTCGACGCGATGAACCGTCCGACTGAACAGGAAAACTTCGACGAGTTCGGCAATCCTCTAGCCTGGAGTTTCAATTATTACAATGACAATGGTGAAATCAGTTGGATAGACGGCCCGCGTTACAATCCCGAAGATTACATCTTTTACGATTACGATGGCGCAGGCCGTCCAACAACTGAAATTCATTGGCGTTCGGAAGCCAAGAGCGACGGAAGCGGTGTCGAAGCGCCATCGGGTTACAACCTTTACGCGCAGACTTTTTATCAATATGACCCGCTCGGAAACCTCACACTGAAGGTTGACCCGCGCGGCGCAATGACGACAAACATCTATGATGCCTTGTGTCGGCCAGTGCAAAGCAAACATCTGGACGTGGACGGCGTGACAGTTTTAAGCAGTGAAGGTTATGCCTATGAGCCGGGTGGACAAGTTCGTTTCTACACCAATGCATTGGGCGGAGTCACCGAAACCGAATATACCATCGCTGGCAAACCTGAATATCGTCACAATGCCGATGGTTCGACGAATGGCTTGCGTTATTATCTTGATGGACGTGTTAAACGTGAAATCCAGTCGAATGGCGCGTATTGGCAGACGACCTATAACGACGTGAATCTTATCACGACTCGCATCTTTTATTCGGCGTCAGGCACTTCGTTGGCGACCAACTCGTTTCAATTGGATCGTCGAGGCAACATCATTCAAAAGGTTGATGCGGGTAATAATGTATTTACCACCACCTTTGATGGCCTTGACCGGCCCAAAGTCACCGCTGGTCCGGCAATCGTTACTGTGAACAGCTTCGTGCTTGTTCCCGGAGGTCCGACAATTTACACCACCAATGTTCTGCAACAGGTCAGCGCCAACTTATATGATGCGGTTGGTCGAGCAGTGACGAACATCAATGCGCTCGGAGAAATGACCGTCACCAAGTCCGACGCCATAGGCCGGCCTGTCAGCACTCAGATTTACAGTGCTTCGGGCGCGTTGGTGAGAGAGAGCTATGCGAGCTATTCACCCGACCATAACAGCGTTACCACCACGAGCGGTTCGGGCGCATCCGCCATTATCAACACGGTCTATACCGACAACGATGGCCACAATGTTTTGACCATTGCCTATCCGACAGGGGGTTATTTGGATTATACATGGCGTGATTTTGACCTGTCTGGCAACCTCGATTATGAGGAACATGATTCATCGCCCGGCGGCGCGTGGACATTTGCCAGCTATACTCATGACGGGTTAAATCGCACAATCTCAAAAACCGACCGTGACTATGCCTTGACTACTTATGCCTTCGATGGGCTGGGTGATTTAACCAACCGCACGATACCGGGTGGATTGCAGTGGCAGGCCAGTTACACCAACTCAGGCCAGATATTGCAGGAACAAATTAGTGGCGGAGGCCAAAGCACCCGCACCGACACCTACACCTATTATCCAAGCGGCAATGCCTTTGCCGGATTGCTGGACACCAAAACCGACGGGCGCGGCTTGGTCAGCACTTACAGTTATGATGATTGGTTGCGGCAAGCGTCCGTCGTGCGCACGGATTTCAATTACGATTATGTTGATACCTTTTTTTATTATGACCCTCGCGGGTATGCGACCAACATCACCGAGGAAAATGTTGACAACGACACTGGAAATAATCCCAAAGTCATTCTGCGCTCGTATGACCCTTATGGGCAATTAAGCTCGGAAACGATTACCGTAAATGGCAATACGTTTTCGACCTCCGGCCAGACGTGGGATGCCGCCGGCAGGCGCACCGGCTTGAGCATCAACGGAGCCAATTACAATTTCGCTTCGCGTGCGGACGGCGCGCTGACTTATGCCAGCGACCCGACTGGCAGCGGCAACTACAGTTTTGACACAGCCGGATTGCTCACCAACCGGACAGTCGGTGTCCGCTCGACAACTGTTACCTTACGCGATGGTGAAGGGCGGCCTTACACCATTGTCACCACTGTTAATGGAGCGACTCAATTAACTGAATCCTTGACACGCTATCTTGACGGAACGTTGGCTGACGACACGCTCTATCGTGCTGACTTCACTGATTCACGTTCTTATTCCTACGCAGGTTTAAGCCGGCGGCTCGTTCAAGAGCAATTGAACCTCAATGGTTCAACTCAATGGACAAACACGCTGGCTTACGATAGCGGTGTGTCTGCCGAATCCGGCGTGCTTACCAAAATGGGCGCGAACGGCTCTGCTTTATGGAGCGGTGGAGTCAGTCCTTTCACGCGCGTCAACACCGAGACCAACACCAGCATCATGTATCCGGCCAATGGACGGTTCAATGGACAGGCCGCGCTGACAGCCTCGCTGGACGGACAACCGCTGTCCGTGACAACCAACAGTTCCGGCGATCCTTCGTATCCCTATCAATGGCGCACGGTCATGGAACTAACGCCTGGCGTGCATCAACTAAAAGTTGCCGCCGCGCATCCGAGCGGCTTTTTCACCGCATGGGCGACCAACACATTCACCAACAACTTTGCCCAAGAGACGGCTTCCGTCTTGCGTGATGGAGGCGGCAATGTGGAGGAACGCATCTGGCGCAATCCCGACGGTTCAACCAACCGGCTTCAGCAGTTCTATTGGGATGCCAAAGACCGGCTGACGGATTATTCCGACTTTCAACATGGCACGCAGAATGGAATTCATTGGCACGCGGAATATGACGGCTTGAATCGGCGGCTGTTCACCACTTGCACGGTCATCACCAATGGCCAAGACCCGAATCTTTCGCCACTGACAATCAACCAGTATTACGACCCGCAGGTGGAATTTTTGGAACTCGGCGTTTCGTATGGAAACACCACGGAATGGAAACTCTATGGACCGGACTTGAACGGCGTGTATGGCGGTTTGAACGGCACAGGTGGACTCGATGGCGTTTCGCCGTATCTGAATTTGTTCAATCCAGTAATCAGCGACTATCGCGGCAACATCTTGGCCGAAGTGACGAACGGCGCGGCAGTGGTATGGAATCCCGCGCGTCCGACAGGTTATGGCGCGGTGTCTGGCTACCGCCCTGTGGCGCTTGCTTACGGCGCGGGCGTGGCTCAATCATCGGCGTGGCGCGGACGGTGGGTGGACATCACCGGCTACTATAACATCGGTCGGCGACTTTACGATCCTGTGTCTGGCATGTGGTTGTCGTATGATCCGGCTTGGAACGAGAAAGACCCGAACTACCTGACGTTTTGCGGCGGCGACCCAATCAATGGCTTCGACTCTGACGGACGAGTTACCAGAGGCGGGTATCAAGGAACATTAGGCTTGGCTGAAGGCGCGGGAAGTTTGCTTTGGGACGTGGGCGGCACCATCGGCTACGGCGTGACCAGTGTTTTCAGTCAGGACGCCGCCAATGACATTTACGGAAGCCAATTTCAGGGCTTGCAAAATGTCGGCACTGGTGTTGGAAATTTGGTTTGGGATGCCGGCGGCAGCATTGGCTACGGCGTGACGAGTATTTTCAGTCAGGACGCCGCCAATGACATTTACGGAAGCCAGATGCAAGGCTTGGAAAACATCGGCATTTCAATGTCGGGAGGCGCAAATCAAAGCGCCGCCTACCGCGTGGGTTATGTGGCTCCGGCCGTGGCTTCGTTCTTCTTTGGCGGCGAGGCGGCGGATGCTGGCGAGGCCGGTGACGTGGGCAACGGCGTAAGAGCGGCGGAAGCAGGCAGTCAGGCGACGGAAGAAACTGCTGTTGCCGCAGACCAAAGTGGGCAGATAATCCAAAATGCGCCGCAGACCACTGTGGATGCCCAACAAGTCATGCGTGATGGGAATGCCGCTATACCGGAAAATTCGGGACAAGCAGCGCCGGTTGCTTCTGCGCCTGCCGCAGGCGCAGATACCTCACCATTCTTAACTGTCACTCCTCCCCAAGGAACTTTTGGGTCAGGTAACTTTGGAAATGCAATTCACCAGAGTATTGTGGATGAATTACAAGCACAGTTTCCTGATGTAAACTTTCGATTTAGTGTTAAGCCAGGGCAAACCGGGGTGGATGTTGAGGTTCTAAATAGTCAAGATGTAGATACCGTTGGATTTCAATACGGAGAGATTAAGCCAAACACACAGTCTGGCCAAAATACGTTTAACAGACAGGTTCAAAATTGGCAAAATAATGGGACGATACCACCGGGCAGCAGCGTTCAACCCATAACCTATGACGCCAATGGCAATGTAAATTTAGGCTTTACCTTTAAGAAACAATGAAACCCAAAGAATTACTTTTTGCCCATCGTTACACCGAGGCCGTCGAAGCTTACAGGCAGGGAATGCGCGAGCAGCCGGACACAAATAATTATTTGTCGCTAGGGAAAGCCTTACTTGCTCTTGGAAACTTTGACGAGGCGCTTTCAGCATTTAGAAAAGCCAACGAAATGGAACATCTAAAAGGATCGGTTCCATGTATAAACGAGGCGGCAACAGCCATGTGGCTCGCAGGAAAACAACGGGAAGCCATGTTGGAATGGCATCGCGCGATTGCAGGCATTCTGGACGGAAGCATCAAATATGGCGATCCTGCAGGTGGCGGAACGCAGGGATTGCTGCTTTGGTATGGAGCGGTTACATTAAAAGATAACCTTGAGCGCGATTATGCTTTAGAATACCTGCGCTCAATAATCAAAAGAAAGGTTTACGCTCCAGCGATATGTTGGCCGCGTCCGATAATATCATTGATTTTGGGAAACGAATCGTTCGCCGAAGTCTTAAGAATTGGGAATGGCTCCCCTGTGCTCTCTGAATGTCTTGAAAAAGCAAGTAAAGACCTGCTGAAGCGGCGACGATTATGCCAAACTTTGTTTTACGTAGCTTGCCAAGAACGCCAAGCTGGAAACGAGGCTGGATGTATCGAAAAAATGGGGCTTTGCTCGAAACTAGAGAATCCGATTATTGAATGCGAGTGGTATTTGGCTCGCGCTGAACACGATTATTGCCAAAAAAAATGAGGCGAGGCATTTACATTTTATTGTTCCTGTTCGCGGCATTTCTCGCGCTTACTGGTTGCTTCGTTGAGTTGTTAAATCCAACATCCATGAATTAACACATGAACCACCTTCGTCACATCATATTTTGCCTTGCGCTGGGCGGCGCGATTACAGCATCGGCAGCAGACGAGTTCAGTTCATTTGCCACGGGTATGCCGAAAATGAAGGCGGTCTTTTCAAAAATTCTGGCCGACACGCCGGAATTTTCAGCCAATGCCGTTGTGGGATTGTTTGCCACAAACGGCATTATGCTTGGAAAAATGCCCATGACTTTTGCGCTTACCGCCGACCGGATGCGGCAGGAAATTGACGCGGCAGGAATGATTCCGCAACCGCAAGAATGGCGTGACGCGACCCGAATAATGCACATGGAAAAGATCGTCGTCATCACACAGACCGACACAAAAAAGGTTTATATCGTTTTCCCCGGCATCCAAGCCTATGAGGAATATCCCATTCCCGACGCGGTTTTGGATGAAATGACAGCGCGGGCGAACACGGTCAACATCAAGAAAAAAGAGTATGGGCAGGAAATGATTGAGAACCATCTTTGCATACAAGAGTCATTACTGGTTACTGAAACAAACCGGCCAACCGAAATCGCAATTCTTCGGTGTGCCACCGATTTGCAGAAGTTCCCGATCCGAATGGACATTATGACGCCGACTTCAACAACCAGGTTTATGTTTGAAGATGTGCAGTTGAAAAAGCCGGACGCAGCCTTGTTTGAAGTCCCAACAAACTACACGGAGTTCACGAATTCCGCCGACATTTTGAGTTACGCCAAGGAGAAGTATCAAAGCAGTTCTAACAACACACCCCAATGAATTTCGATATGAAAATCCTATGCTGCATGGTCGCGCTCTGTGTTGTCACCGTCCATGCCCAACTTGCCGTCACGATGTCACCGCTGAAAATCGTCGGCCAAAAGGCGGTGATCGAGTTGAAGATGAAGAACGGATTTTCCGAAAATGTTGAATCCGCCCGCGCTATGTGCTTCCTGCTCGACGAGCATGGTAAAATGGTCGGCCAGGCGAGCCGCTGGGTGATTGGCGGCACGAAGGACCGGCCAGCTTTGGAACCGAAGAAAGACACCACGTTCAATTTTGTCATTGCAACATCGGACACAACTGCCACCAACCTGATGGTAAAAGTGAGTTTCACCCGCATGATTTTGGCTGGAGGCCAGGTAGCCGATCCAACCAAGGATGTGAGCATCGAACAATCGAAAGAAAAATAAACGGCTGCCAAGCACAATCAAAATATCGTTATGACAACTTCAAACAAAATCTTATGTGCGGGAGTGGCGATATGCTTGCTCGGCCTCACATATGTTTCCGGGCAAGGATTGAACGCAACCAACCACCTTCCATCGAAGCTTGATTCGGCTATTGTCATTCCCTCGTTAGGCGAAATAAAACCAGCCATCGCCGTTCCCGGACAAGGAGGCATTCCCATTTTGGTGAAGAAAACCGTCGTTATGCGACCCGGTGGCGTGATTTCCGAGCGACAAACCGCCGAGCCTGCCACAACACCGGCGACGATTTTGCAACCCGTTAAAAAGTAAATCCCTGAAAAGATTGGGTAAAGCACCCGTCAATACGGACGATAAAAAAGGGCGGCCACACTGACAACCGCCCCCATAATTAAAGCATGAACGCTGTGCCGCCAATTATTTCTCAACAGCCACCGCCTCTGCCGCCGATAAAAAAGCCATTTGCATTCCAGGCGGCACAGGCCAGTCTTTTGGCTCCGGCGATTGCTTTTGGCTTGGGCATTGTCGTCAATGTTGGAATGGGCGGTCAATTGCCTCCATTGGCGCATATAATTGTCGGATCGTTAAGCATTGTCCTTATCCTCTTGGGTTTTATTTTCGGAATAGTCGCGTTAATTGGAGTCCGCCGTTATGGAAAAAAGGGGATTCTTGGTCGCAGCATCGCTGGCATTTGCATCAACGGAATCCTCATCGCGTTGATGGTCATCAGCATTCCCATGTATAAAAGAATGGCGGAACGCGCCAAAGAAATTCAACAACAGAAACCGGAGCAGCAACAACCATCGCCTTGATTTTATGACAATTCTTAAAGTTACATTTTTCGTGATTTGTCTCGTAGCAATGCTTTCGGGCTGTGCAACAAATCAAAGTTCCCAACAAAATGCCGCGCCGACGGTAAGCGGTTACATTGATGTAGGAGGTGGGAAAAGTCTCAAGTGAGAAAGCGAACATCACAGCATAATGCTATGCTGCAAGGAACTTTGGAACAAAGAAATTGCTTTGAATAAATCGCATTTATGCTTGGAATTCCATAAACTTGTGCTTGATTTAAGTGGTCGCCCGCCCATTCGGGAATATCGTTCGGAATGATTGGCGAACTGTCACTGCGGGCGGCATCCAACGGATGTTCTGCTGACGCAGGCATACGGGTTTTTGGCCGCGTATTTTGAACAGATTTGGATAAAGCGCCCGTCAATGCGGACGTTAAAAAGGCAGTCACACTGACAAAATAGTTGATTTGCAAATATGCCGAAACGTCGCCTAGATCGGTTTTATTACCGCAACGGACAAATCCGCATGGAAAACAGGGAAGTGGGAGGGCAGCTTCACGGTATTTGTCGCACATGGCATTACAACAGCCAACTGGCCGAGGAATTGTCTTATCGCCACGGCAAATTGCACGGCATCAGCCGGCAATGGAATGAAAAGGGACGGTTGCTCGGTTCGTTCACCATGAACCACGGCACCGGCACACAGCGTTATTGGCATCAAAATGGAAAATTGAGACTGGAGATAAATTCATTTAACGGCAAATTTTTCGGACGGATGCGGAATTGGCTGTGGGACGGCACACTGGTTCAAGAAATCTACTACATCAGCAACGTGGACGTGACGCGCGCCGCCTATCTGAAAGCCGCCCGGCAGCATCCTGACTGGCCGCAACACGAGGGACAACCGTCAGGCCGGGTCGCCCGTGAGGGGCCGGCCTTGAAACGCAAGGAATATGATTTTTTCATCGAATCCATTTTGGGGAAAACCCACGCCGAGGCCCGGCAATGGTTGAGCGCGGCCAAAAATCCCGGTCTTCGCTCGCTCGCAAGGTTTCGCACGGCAAAAGCGGCGCTTCAATTTGTGGAAACGCTATACGCTGCCCGTGCGGAAACCGTCATTGCTGCCGTAATTTATGCGGGCAAACGCGGAAAACAATTTGCCGACCGGCTATTGGTCAAACTGCCGAAGGCACCGGTTAAGCGGAAGGCGCTGCGAAAAATTTGTCAGAATTTATGCGCCAAACGAGGCGGCGCATTGCTGCCCGACGAGAAGGACATGGGTGAGAGCCACCTGTTTATCAATCTGGAATAAAGCCGCCGGGACCAACGGGCGGGAACTGACACGGCGGCCTCGCTAATATCGCTCCGGCCCGCCTTCGTCATTTCCCGCCCGCTCGTCCCTTGCGCGGAATGTTCAAAACGCAGCCGCGTCCGCTTCCGTCAGCGGTTGGCGGCGGCGTTGCGTTCCGGTTCCGTTCCAGCCGTCTCTCCACCTTCACTTCACTTCTTCCGCCCGCCAACCGCTGACCGAAGCGCGTTTCAATCTTCCATCGTTGAGTAGTCACTCCCTGGCCCAGCGCGCTCGCCTTCGTCCGATTATATGTCTGGCCTGTGCTTGTCAAGGTTGTCCAAAATTAACAAAGGCGCTGCGCGCCGGTGGTTCTTTTTGCGGCTCCACCGTTGACCAGCACAGGCCAGACAGGGACTTGGCTTCTTAAGGATTGCGCGCCGGGGATTCCTTGCCGGAAAATGTTTTAGGTTTTGGCGACGACAGGCTGGTTGTTCAACGGACAATGAGACAGTCGCGGGATTCATCCACTTGCAATGTGCCGCCGGAATTTCTTCCGGCGAGCAGATGCCCGGCCAGCGCGTCGCCCACCAGTTTTTCCACCGCGTCACGCATCGGACGCGCGCCGAGTTTGGGATGAAAACCTTTGCGCACGAGGAACGGCAAAACCGCTTTGTCCAATTCCAACTTGTGGCCGCGTGCGGCGAAAAATTCAATTTCGCGCGCCAAAAACTTTTCAGCAATCTCCAACTGGTGCTCGTAGCTCAAGCGGTTGAACACCAGTTTTTCCGTGATGCGGGCGAAAATTTCCGGGCGCAGGGCTTGTTGCGCGCGGGAAAGGACGTGGCGTTCCAGCGTCGCGTCATTGGAATGTTGCAGGGTCATCAATTCCGCCGAGCCAATGTTGGAAGTCAGCCATACATAAAAACCGCTGAAATCCAAGGTCTGCCCCGTGGCAATGGTAATGCGCGCGGCGTCGAGCAGTTGCAACAGGATGTCCAGCACGCGCGGATGCGCTTTCTCCGCTTCGTCAAACAGCAGCGATCCTTCCGCCGCGCGTTCGCGCACCGCGCCCAAATAACCTTTTTCACCAAGCCGCGCCCCCAATAGCAAACCGAGCGATTCTTGCGTTTGAAACTCGGACATATCGAACCGGAATAATTTATCAGCGCCAAAAATTTGATTCGTCAGAACAACGACCGTCTCCGTTTTTCCAACGCCCGTTGGTCCGAGCAGGAGGAAACTGCCGCGCGGACGCGCGGGCTTGGTGAGGCTCAATTCGCCGCGTTGAACCACCGAGACCACGCGCGGCAGGACTTGATTCTGCCCGCGAATTTCCGTTCGTAACACGCCGTCCACTTTGCGGAGGCGTTCGAGTTTGTGAGCATCCAAAGTCGTTGTATTCATGGCCTCCATCCTGCCTAAAAGATTTTTTCACTTTGTTCATAAAATGAACAATGTGCTTCAAAAATTTTGAGAGGATGACTTCGTGCTTGGCGGAAAACCCGCCTTGAAAATAAAAACTGAAACTATGAAAAAACTATTCGTTCCGAAAAAAATCCGGGCGCGTTTGCGCTCCTCGCTCACCGTCGCGGCCTTGCTCGCGCTCAACGTCCTGCCCGCCTTCGCGCAGAGCACGACGTTCAACTCCACCGACCTGAAAACCGGCATCAGCAACAGTCTGGCCGTGATTATGATGTTCGGGTTTGTGCTGGGCATCTCCGCCGTCATCTACGGCGGCTTCGCCATCCGGCGCGGCGACGTGGACCAGGGCAAGATGTCCATCCTCGGCGGCGCGATCATCGCGGCGGCCCCGGCGGCGGTGTTCGCCTTCTACAAAATCTTCGGGCTGGACAGCAACAGCGCGGTCGGCGTCGGCAGCTTTTAAGCAGGCGGGTCCGCATCCAATCATCCATCGAACATGAAAGCCGAACTTCGATTGACCGATACCAACGCCGCATCCGATTCCAAAGGGCGCACCTGGGGATTGGAAGGCGGACTTTTCTGGTGGTTGATTGGCGGCATCGGCGCGGGCATCACCCTGTTCTTCGTGCTGCTCGTCGTCGTGGGTTCGTCGCTGGGCGTGTCCTTCCTTGTGGCGCTCGTGCCGGTGCTGGTTTGCCTCGCTTACATCTTCGGATTGCGGCAGGGCAAGCCGCCCGGTTACGACCGGGACATTTTTGAATACGCCGTCCACGGCCGCGGCTTCAGCCCCGAAATTCATCGTTCCTGCAACCATCCACTTTTATGAAATCCGAAAAATCTCATTCCCAATCAAGCCGGCCGTCATCGGACAAACCGCACTTCACCGGCTGCGTTGAACTCGTTCCGCCCATCCCAACGTTCATTGAGTTTGTCACCGCCCGCCGTCTTTGGGGAATCCCCATCCGGCAGTTGGAATTTTTTGTCCTGGGCAGCAACCCCGAATCAGACGGCAAGAAAACGTCGCCGACGGACATGCTCGTTTTGGTTTTTGAAAAGCGCCTGGCTTTCCTGTTTGGCTGGCGGTTGGACCAGATGCTCGACCCGCTGATGCAGGGGCGCGTCAAGCGCGTCCACGCCGAGAAATTTCTCGGCACGCTGATGATCGGCGAGCCGTGGGTGTCGGAAATCGTCATTGTTCCCCGATTCATAACCCTTCCCCTGTGATGAACTCCACCTACATCAAAGTCATTGAAACGCAGCGGCAGGCGTTGCTGGGCCAGCTCCGCTCCGCCGAAGCCGCCTTGCGCGGCGGCCTGCATACGCACGGCTTCGGCAGCACCGCCCGCGCCCACATGGAACGGGCAATGGCCCACATTCAGGAAGCCTACATCGCCATCAACGAAATGCGGGCAGTGCGCGGTGTGCCGCAACTGGTGGACGACCTGAACCGGATTGAACAGGCGTGCAACGAACTGCGGCAGCAGCCCCCGCCCGGCGTCACCGTCAAATCCTTCCGGCCCTGACTTATGTTTGAACGCGCTCCCAACGGCTTTTTCGTGAACGATTTGATTCTGTTCAATTCGCTCCGGCGCGGCGGTTACGTCGCCAAAGGCTTTGTCTTTGAAGCACCCGACCTCACCAACAGTCCGATTGCCGACCTGAACGAATTTCAAGACCAATTGAGCCACCTGCTGGCTTCGCTCCACGAAACCCAACGGCTGCAAATCCAATACTTTTCCGATTCCGATTACAAAACTGAATTACTCCGGTTCCAGCAGGAGACCGAACGCTTTGAAAATACCTGGACGAAGCGTTCGCGCAACGAGCGGTTCGTGCGTTACTGGCAGGCAATGGTGGAACGCAAACTGCGGCGGCAGCGCGTCATCATTTACATTTCGCGGTCTTTGGAAAACACCCCCAGGCTGACGAACGGCGACGCCGCGTTGCGCGAGTATTACCGGACGATCCTCGACCAGTTGCGGGGCGAGTTTGAACACGTTCACGGCCAAATCATGGATATTTTTGCCAGCACCGGCACGCGCATCCTGCCGATGACGGACGTGGACCATTTCAAGCACTACAAACAGTTTTTGAATCCATCGCTGGCCGACCGTTTTGACTTTGACGCCGCCCGGGATTTTTCGCCCGAACTTTCCATTCAGGAAAATTGCTGGCACAGCGAAGGCAACGGCCAGGGCGATTTCGGGTTTTATCTGGACGGCAATTATCACTCCGTCATCGTCCTCACCCGCTGGCCGCGCACGACCTATCCGGGCATCATTCAGCGCCTCACCAACCTGCGGCTGCTCGACTTCACCATCACCGTCAACATTGACCCGCTGCCCATCACGCAGGAAATCCACAAGGAGGAAAAAGAGCATGACCGCATCGCCGGCGACTATGCCAGCGAAAAGAAAGTCTCGCTGCTGACCGTGATGCAGAAAAAGGAGAAGAAAATTCACGCGCTCATGCAGGGACAGACCATCCCGTTCAATGCGCTTTTTGTGATCCGGGTTTGGGACAAATCAAAAGACGGGCTGACCGCCAAAACCGGCGCCATCAAAAACGCCATCAATGCGATGAACTCGGCGCAGTATTTTGAAAGCAATCTGCCAAGCACGTCCAAAAACCTTTTCTTCCAGACGTGGCCGGGCTGGACATGGGGACGGTATGAACACCGCAAACTGTATTCCGAACACCGTTACCTGGCCGACATGCTGCCCGTCACCAGCACGTTCACCGGCCACTTGAAAACCGCCGAGGCCATCTACGACGGTCCCAACAATAATCTGGTTGGCGTCCAGACATTCTCCGGCTCGAAAGATAATCAGTCGCCGCAACACGCCGTGCTGCTCGGTATGAGCGGCGCGGGCAAGTCCGTGACCGTTTGCGACCTGCTTTCGCAAACCGAAGGTTATTTTGCCTACACCGTCATCATTGAGGAGGGTTTGTCCTACGGCATCTACACGCAGACCGTCGAAGATGGCGCGCGGCCCATCATCATTCATCCTGACGGCGACCTCACCATCAATTATCTCGACACGAAAGGTCTGCCGCTCACGCCCGACCATCTTTCCGCCGCGACCGCGCTGGTCGCCCGCATGATTGGCACATCGAGTCAGGAGGACAAACAAATGCTCCGGCAGGCGCAAATCGCCAAATACCTGAACCTGCTTTACGAGGATTCATTTCAGGACTGGCAAAAGAAACGGCACGACCAGTTGCTCGACATCGCGCGTCATGCGCTCGCGTTGCAGAAATTCCGGGTTGAACGGATGCCACCGGGCACGACCACGTTGGAAACTTTTGCGGACTTCCGCGACTGGAAGGCCAGCCACCTCACCGAGGCAACAGAGTATCTCGCTTCGTTCAACGAAGCCGACGTGCTCCGGTTCCTAAAAGAACCCAAGACCAGCAGGGAAGTCCGCAACCTCGCTTTCGCATACTTCACGCCGGACGAGTTTCCGACGCACCGGATGCTTCAGGAATTGATGATGCTCGACCCGGTTGGTTCTGAACGCGACCAGATCATCGAAATTGCCACGCTCATATTGCCGTGGTGTCGGGATGGCAACTACGGCTGTTTGTTCGACGGCACGAGCAATCTTTCGCTCACTGGCAAAATCGCCCACTTTGAACTCGGCTACATTCCCGAATCGGCCAAGGAGTTGAAGGCGGCGGCGGGCTTCCTCATTACGAACCACGCGCGCAAGCACATTATGACGCTGCCCCGCGCGCTGCGGAAACGGAATGTGTATGAGGAAGTCGCCCGCTTCCTCGACATCCCCGGCGGCCAGGAAATCGTTCAGGAAAGTTATGCGCAGCTTCGCAAATTTAATTGCTGGAACATTTCCATTGTTCAGCAATACGCCCGGTTCAAACAATCGCGCATCCGCTCCGCTGTGTTCGGCAACTCGCGTCAATTTTTCATCATGCGCCAGAACGACCGGGCGGATCTGGAGGACATGGCGCAGGACATCGCACTCCCCGAAGTCACCAAGCACGCGATTATGAATTATCCGTTGCCCGACCATCAAACGGGACAGAAGTATTCGCCATTCACCTATTTCCATACCGACTCCGGTAGAAATCTTTGCGGCACGGTTCACAACATCTCGTCGCGCGAGATGCTCTATTGCAGTTCGTCCAGTGGCGAGCATTTCGACAAGCGCGCCCGCGAACTGCGCCAGAGTCCCAATATCGTCGAGGGCATCATCGCCCACGCCAACCCACAACCAGAAAAAGTATGACTGAATACCATGTCTTCCAAGTTGGCGGCGGAGTTCCATCCACCACCCTCCACCTTATGTATTACTGTGAGGAAATAGCGACGCCTCTGGAAATGGATTGCGTCATCTTCGCCGATACAGGCGCGGAATCCAAACCCCTCTACAACCATGTGGAACTGCTCCATAGCTTTGCCGGCCCTTGCAATTATACCGCCAAGCGTGGAGACCTTGGCCGCGACCTGCTGGCCAATCCACAACTTCTGGACGGCCTGCCCGCCCACAGCCCGGAAACTCCGGCCCCACCTTGCCAGTTGACAAAGGAATACAAACTCGAACCTGTCATCCAGGAAATCCGCGAAATGCTGGGACTCCGAGGCCGTCAGCAATTTCCCCATCGGCAGGTTTCCGTCACTCTTTATCTTGCTGTCACCTATGACGAACGCCAGCGCGCGGAATTGATCCGGCAACGGCTGGCGGAGTATTTCTGGCTTCATCCGGTGTTTCCGCTCATTGAGCGAAAAATGACCTTGTGGCATTGCCGCGTCTGGATGCGCGATTATGGCAAGCTCCATCTGCCTTTGCCGCGTTCGGGTTGCGTGTTTTGCCCTTTTCGTTGCAACAAGGATTGGAAATGGTTGCGTGAACACGACCCGGCAGGCTTTGCTTTGGCCGTTGATATTGACTTGAACTTGCGCCAGCCGGACAGCAAGCCCATACCGCCGCGCTTTCTCCACCATTCTTGCGTCCCGCTTTACAAGGCCGACCTTGATGCCCCTGAATCGCACGAAGAACGAAAACCTCTCGGTTTCAGCCTGGAATGCGAAGGAATGTGCGGCCTGTAAAACCCACTCAACCAAATAACACCATGAAAAAATCATTGCTCATCATTCCCCTGGCTTGCGCCGCCTGTTTGTTCACGGGCTGCGCCGCCGTGACCCGGACCGCTACTGATGTCGGCTTGGGCGCGGGCGGCGCGGCCCTCGGCGGCGAACTGACCCACAACAATCCCTACGCCATTGTCGGCGGCGCGGCGGGCGGCGCTTTGCTCGGCGAAGGACTCCACGCCGCCAACGACAAACTGAACGACCAGTCCTATCAGACCGGCTACGACAAAGGCCGCAGCGATGCCGTGAAACAACAGTATTGGCTTTACGTTTCCATGCAGCAGGCCAAAGCCGGTGATGATGGCCGTGTCCGGCTCTACGAAGTCCATCTGCCGGAACAAGTCATTGACGGCGTGATTTTCCAACCGACCACCCAATTTCTCCGCATCGAAGGAGGCGGAGCCTCCACCCAATAGCAGGCATAGCCTGCACCAATTATTTCTCCCCAAAACAAATAACAAACGAAAGGAACAAACATGAAAAAGCTAATCGCAATAATCGCCGTCGCCCTGCCGCTCGCGTTTTCCGCCCGCGCGCAGTGGATCGTCTATGACCCGACCATGAACGTGGAACAGATTCTCGATGAAGCCGAGAGCATCGCCAAATACGTCACCATGATTGACAACCAGGTGCAGCAAATTGACACGCTCACCAGCCAGTTGAGCGAGTTCAAGAATTACGAGTCCCTGTTTGGAAATCCGTCGCAAGTTGCGCTGTCAATGGTGCCCGCCCTCGACTCGGACTTGCAGAGCCTTGAACCGGGATTGAACCTTGAAAATCTGGTTGCCAATGCCGATGGCAGCGCCGCGATGACTTACAATGACGGGGGCATCTTCGCCACGGTGGGCGTCAGCTTCCAGACGCCGGGCGGCCAGACCATCCAGCGGCCCGCCGACCAATACAAGCCGTTTGCGGCCGTCATCAACTCCGCCAGCAACTATGTCGCCGTTGCCGACAACGCGGCGCAGCGGCGCGCGGCCATCAAGGACCAAATCGCGCAGACGACCCAGCAACTCCAAAACGCCACCACGGATGCCCAGGTGCAAAAATTGCAGGGCGTCCTTACCAGCCTGAATGCCGACCTTGCCAGCACCGATGACGAGGTGAATCAGGCTGCGTCGTCGGCGGTAGTGCAGGACATCCAGAACCGGAACGACCAGCAAAAGCAGGTTCAGGCGTTGACCGAACAACAGAACGCCGAGTTTGAGGAATCCATGAGCAATTACACCGCGAAATTTCAATTGCTCGACCAGCCGGTGCAGTTCCCCACGCAATAACCTTCAACACCGCAAATCATCATGGCCACGTTCGACAACATCTTTCCCACGTTTCTCGCCAAATGCGGTGAACTCCACACATTGTTGTTGAGCGTGGCCTTTGCTCTTTTCGTCACCGGCATCATCGTCACGGTTCATCACCGATTCTCACACCGTGTCGCGCTGCATTTGTCCATCCGGCTCATGGTGCTGACTTCATTGCTGGTTTATCTGCCGGTTTGGGGCAACACGATTCAAAACTTGTTGCAAAATTCCATTCTGTCCGGTTTGGGCGTTGACCCATCCCAGGTATATCAGCAGTTCGTTCACTTGCTCATCATCAAACGCGACGACACGCCAACGTCATGGTGGAATGTCATGGCGCAACTTCACAACTTCACCACCGACATTCTCATCACTTTTGCGCTCTGGCTTATCGGCTGGCTGGCTTCGCTGCTGATGTTTTGGGCTTATATCTTTCAAAGTGTCATCCTCAATTTAGGCTACGCGCTGTCACCGTTGCTCATCGGCTTCATGGCGATCCCGGCGTTGAAGCAGGCTGGCAACCGTTACCTCCAGAATCTTGCCGGTGTTCTATTGTGGCCCCTGGGCTGGGCGGTGGCCGCACTCGTCACGCAGGGCATTCTCGACTTTATGAGCGATCCCAGTTTTGAGTATTTCGACCCGACCTCAACCTTGCCTGATTTGCAAAAAAGCATCGGGGCCGCCGTGGTTGGCGTCTGGATTGTTTTCAGCACCATTGCCGCGCCCATAATGATTCAAAAGGTGATTTCTTCCGGTGCGCTGGCGGGCAGCGAATTGCTTTCCCACGGCGCACACTCCGCCGTCCAAACTGCGGCGGGAGCAGTTGGCGGCGCAGTCGTCGCCGCGCCATTCGGCCCCGTCGCCGCCGTCGCTGCCGGCGGAGTGGCGGGGACGTTGAATTTGTTTTCCTCTGCCGGCCGGGTTGCCAACGCCGGTTCGCTAGTGACCGGACTCGGCGGGCTTGGTTCAGCAAAAAGTGATCCCAGCGGCGACAAGGCCGTTCGCCAAATGCTCACCCAATTGCTTCAACATCTCGGCCAGTTGCCGCCCATTTCACCGGCCAATGGCTTGCCACCCAAGTTATGAAAAACGACGATTACATTTCTCCTTCACTGAAAACCGGCGCAGCGCCCGCGCCGAAACATTTTGACCTCACACGCTTGCTCGTGCTGCGCGACCGCCTGCCGTGGTTCTGGTTTGCGTTCACCGTCGCGGTGTTGCTGCTCTCGGCAATTGACCGTTACCACATCATCTCGCAGTTCAAGGAACGCGAGCGCGTCGTCATCATTGACCCGGCAGGCACTTACTATGTAAGCCCGTTGCTCCAGTTTTCGGAGGCGAAGCAAATGCACGTTCAACAGGCGGAACTGGCAACGATGGTCTTCCTCGAACGCAACCCGAAGGACTTTGACAATCCCGACCTGCTCAAATTGTTGTTCTTGAAAAATGCGTTCAACAAGGCGCAGGACGAACGTATCAGCGAGGCGGTTGAATTTCGCGCCAAGCAGTTACACCAAAAAGCCGAAATCGGCCGCATTGACATTCTCGCCACGCGCGAAAACGAGGTGCTGGCTGCCGTCACCGGCCAGGTCATTCGCAGCGGCATCTTTCAAGACAAGGCGTTCACCGAGGCGTTTCCGTTCACGCTCCGGCTCCGTCTCATCCGCAATCCCAACATGGCCTTGAACGGACGTTTCCCCACCGCTGTGGGCGACTTCAAATATGAAATCAATCATTAAACTCCCAACCTTCACCGTCACGGTATCACTCGCCGTCATGGTGCTGACCAATACTGTCGCCCTGGCTGATTCATCCGCCATTCAACAAGCCTGGCTCGATGATCATGTGGTGGTGTCCGTGCCGGTCGCCACCAACCGCGTCACCACCATCAATTTTCCCGGCCCGATTGAGGCCATTGATGGCGCGGGTTTCACGGTGGACGGAAAAACGCCGGGCCAGTTTCAGTTGGCTCATGCCCAAGGCTCGGCGTTTCTTTCCGTTCGCGCCCTTTTCCCCAAAGCCGCCGGCAACTTGAACATCCGCTGGAACGAGCGCACCTACGTCTTTGAATTGTCCGCCAGCGACGCGCCCATGCTTTCTCTCAACATGCAAGCAATGCCAACGCCGGAGGAGGAAGGCGCAGGCCGCGCGCCCGATGTCAGTCCGCTGAAATTGCTTTCATTGCTCGACAAGGCCAAGGCGTTTCCACTTCTGAAGTCACAGCAACCCGAAAGCGTCGCCGATGTCGGCTTCACCACCTATGACGGCAAGCCGCTCGTCAGCGATTTCAACGATTATCAAATCCAGATTGAGCAGGCGTTTCGTTTCAACACCGAGGACACGCTGGTTTTTCGCGCGGCCATCACGAATGAAACCGGCACGCCGCTGATTTATCAGCCGGACAGTTTCACCCTGCGGGCGGGTAATCGGCTCTATCCCCAATCCATCAGCGATGCCAGCGGCACCGTGTCGCCCAAAGGCCAAAGCATTGTTTATTTCGCTGTCACCGGCACGCCGGACGGCGGGCGGAACAACCTGTCCTTGAAAAATCAATTCACCGTGCTGGTGAACCGGCTGTCGCCGCCACCACCGCCGCCACCCGTCGTCACGACTACCAACGCACCCGTGCATCCCATTCGTTCACCCAGAGGCCAGCCATGAAACCGCGCGACTTTCTCAATTTTCTCAAAACCAAGAGCGGCAAGCTCGTCGTCTTTGGCGCGCTGTTCGCCGGGGGATTGACCATTTTCAGTGTCATTCGCCAGCATCACACGGCTTCCGAAGTTGCGGCCACGCCACTGGCCACCAACAGCGTCAGCGACAAACCTGAAGTGGTGCAAACCGTGGTGCGCCCCATGCAGGTGTTTAATCCGCCGCCACCCAAATCCACGCCGCCACCGGCGTCACCAGCGCGTTCAACAGCGGGTGTCCCCGCATTCACAAATACATCACCCCAACCATTGCCCAATGTTCCGCCCCGCCAGACAGAATCGCTGACTCCCATCAGCCTGTTTGCCGACAGCACGGCAGGTGTTGCGCGCCCGAAAAAATTAAGTGCCGTCTATGCGCCGTTCGGACGGCTGATCCCCTGTGAAACGGTCATCACGGTGGATTCAGCTTCGATGCAGACGCCCATTATCGGCCTCGTCACCGAGAACATTTTCTACGGCGGCAGGCTGATTATTCCGGCGGGCACGGAAGTTCACGGCATGGCGCAGACCGACCGCCAGCGCGAACGCATCGCGGGCAACACCAGTTGGACGTTGATTTGGCAGGATGGCGAGGAAATGCAGCTTAAAGCCATCGCCCTTGACCGCGAGTTTGACAACAATACGAATCAAAGCGGGTGGGCCATCACCGACGGCAGCGCCGGGTTGCGCGGCGAAATCATCAAGTCTGACAACCTGGCCGACATCAAGCTTTTTGCCGCCACGTTTCTTTCCGGGGCGGCCGGCGCCCTGACGGAAAAACAACAGACCGTTTTTGGCCCCATCAACAGTCCAACGCTGAACAACGCGCCGTTTCAAGGCGCGCAGGCCGTGCTGCAAACCTACGCGCAGCAGATTTACGATTCGATTCAGAAAAACGGTTTCTATGTTCGCGTGCCTTCGGGCAAACAGTTTTACCTCTATGTCCTGCAAACCATTGACCGCGCCGACGCCTCGTTCGGCGGCGCGGGCATCACCGGGGAAAACGACGGGCAATCAACAACCACTCCCAAACGATGAAAACATATTATCTCATTCCACTGATGTTCCTGTCGGCGTGCTCCAGCACGCCCAAAGTCACGTTGCGTCCGCAATCACCGCCGCCGGTCACGGACAATTCCGCCGTGCGCTATCCCGAAGTTGTGCGCGCCTACCATTTCGGGCGTTACGTTGATCCCAATGACGACCTGGTGATGCACGAGCAGCACGTCGTTTATCGCGTCGAGGAAAACACGCGCTGGGATTTGCGTCCGGCCAACGCCGGAGACGATGCCTTTTTTTCCGCCGTGCCGGCGCCGCGCGATGCGGCGTTCAGCCCGTTGCCCGTCAATGATGCGGTGCTGGCCGAAGTCAACGCTCAAAAACTGGCGACCGTTCAAATCATGTTGGAAGCCCAAACCCTGTCCTCGGCGCTGGCGCAGTTTCAAGCCGCGCTGCAACAGACCAGAACCAATTTGCAGCAAACGGCGTTGCTGCGAGCCGCAGTGATTCAAATGAAAAAGCGGCTGGACACGCTCGAAACCGCGCAAGCGCAGACGCCCCAGCCGTTGCCGCCGCCCAACTCCACAACCAATGAATCTTCGGATTCGTTGAGTCCCTAAAAGAACACTTTGCCGGTGTTATCGCACCGGCAATTCAACAAAACATAAACAAATAGATACATCATTATGAGCACAACAAAAACCAGAACCCCACCGTCCAATGGCGCTGCCGCCGATACGCCTGCGCCCAACGAAAACCGCTATCAGCGGACCAATGCCGAGGCCGAAGGCAAAATCAACGATTGGATCAAAAACAATCCCAAGAATTGGGACTACATCCAGGCCATGCCGCGTGACCGGCTGGAACGCACCGTCGTCTTGAACGAAGTCCGGCATGTGGAACGGCGGCAATATGTTGACACCGGCGTGCTGCAAAACATCAAAAACAACCCCGACCTGAAAGCCGCTTATGACGTTCTCTTGAAGGACGTGCCCGAAGACAAGCGCGATGAAGTCATCCTCAATATGGAACGCGAAAAATGGCTGAACAAGAAAACGCAGCCGCAGACCCAAACCCAAACCAGAAGGGAAGGTGTCAGGGTTTAACCATCCGGCACGCTGCCGGTCTGGCTTCAGCAATGGGGTTCAGACCGGCTGTGAGCAGGCGACTGTGCATTAGTCTTACTGGCGATGAACCGCATTCAACTCTTTGGCATTGAACGTGCTAATAATTCATTGTCGCCCGCCATGCGGGGGTTTTATGCACTCGCTTGTCCAATTTGGGGTGCGCCGTGGCAAGTTTCTGGACACTTTCATTCAGAAACAGAACCGTTGTCTTTGCCTTTATCGTCATCTCTCCATCGCCAGCGAAATAATTCTGAAGCACCTTCACTTTGGCTTTCGCGGTCGAATGGAAACCCGCGAAGTTTGAGGAGGGCAATGGGATGCGTTTCCAGAACATCACGGGCCGCAGAGTGGCCTATCTGCGTTCCCAAAAGAAGTGGACGCACGACAGGTTGGCGAGCAAGTTGCAATGCCAGGGTGTGGACATCAGCCGCCTGTCGCTGGCACGCATGGAATGGGGCGTTACCAAAATCAGCGATACAGTTCTTGCAGGGCTTCAAAAGGTCTTTGGCATTCCCATCGTCCAGTTTTTCCCACAGGAAGTTCAGGATTCGGACGCGGACTGCGCCAAACGTGTCCCCACGCCATTGCCCGATCCTGATCCTCCAAAAAACCCCCGGCGCAAATGCCAAAAGTTGACAAAACGGCCAAAGAAGGTTTAGAAAATCAGTTGGAGCTTTTTGGTTCCAACCGCACGCACTATGAACGCACTGACCCAATACGGAATGATGGCCCAGAAACACTGGCGCGAACACCGCCCCAAAATGGTGCGCGAACTGGAGGCCAAAGGCCAGTTGCAGGAAATGCTGCTGGAAGCGGAACGGAAAACGAAGGACGAAATGGCCGGGTTGCGGACCGGGTTCATCCGGCAGGGTTTGACCCCGCAACAGGCGCACGACCGCGCCTGGGAAATGGTGCGGGAGGAATACATCCTTCTGCCCCCGGAAACGTAACCAACGGCCACGCCGTAAACGGCCATCAGCAGGCCACGCCGGTTGAAAAGTCACCGGGCAATCCCAACAGCTATCGCATTTCTGACGAGGATCGCTTGGGCGCAGGCGGTCCCAAGCAGAAGTTTTCACAAAACGTCCGGGCCATCCAGACGCTTCGGAATCTGGAGTCTGAAAAGCGGGTTGCCACCCCGGATGAAAAAGCTCAACTGGTAAAATATGTTGGCTGGGGTGCCATGCCCCAGGTCTTTGATGACGCCAATCGCGAATGGTCGAAGGAACGGGAGGTGTTGCAAAGCGAACTGTCCAACAAGGAATACGACCTCGCCCGTTCCACCACGCTGAATGCCCATTACACGGCACCGGCCATCGTCCGCGCCATGTATCAGGCGGCGGAGCGTTTTGGCTTTTCGGGCGGGCGCATCGTTGAACCGGCCTGCGGCATCGGCCACTTCATCGGCCTCATGCCGGAGGCGATGCTGAAAAAATCAGCCATCACCGGCGTTGAAATTGATCCACTGACCGCGCGCATCGCCCAGGCGCTTTACCCGGATGCCGACATCCGCGAGCAGCCGTTTGAAAAATCCAAACTCGCCGATGAATCGTTCGACCTCGCCATTTCCAATGTTCCGTTTGGCGATTACACCGTTCACGACCCGCGCTGGAACAAATTCAAATTTCCCATCCACGATTATTTTTTCCCCGCCGCGCTGGACAAGCTGCGACCGGGCGGGCTGCTCATGTTTATCACGTCGCGACACACTCTCGACAAGCTCGACCCGACCTTGCGTGAATTGCTCGCCGCGAAAACAGAATTGCTCGGTGCGATCCGGTTGCCCAACGATGCCTTCAAGAAAAATGCCGGCACGGAAGTCACCACGGACATCGTGATGCTCCGCAAATTGCGCGCAGGTGAAACCCCTGCCGGTCCCGCGTGGACGGCCACGGCAGAATTCGCCAACGACCGGCAGGAGAAATTATCCATCAACGAATACTTCGCCGCCCATCCCGAAATGATGCTCGGTAAAATGCGGCTCGCGCGCGGAATGTATCGTAACGGCGAGCCGGTCCTGGTGCCAGATGACCGTGATTTGGAAACTGCCCTGTCACAGGCCATCGGGCGTCTGCCGCAAAAGATATACCAGGCTGAAAAACAAAACGCCGTCGTGCCGTCCTCGGACGTGAACATTCCCGCGCCGGACTACATCAAGGCCAACGCCTTTTGCGTCCACGAAGATGGCCGTGTTTGCATCCGGGAAGACGACCAGTTGCGGCCACTGGATGATGTGCCGGTCGAAACGCGCTCGCGGATTCGGCGGTTGATTGACGTGCGGGATGCGGTGCGGGTATGCCTGCGCTCGCAATTGGACGGCAGCAGCGAGGAGCAAGTCGTCGAAGTGCGCAACAACCTTAATCTGGCCTACGACCGGTTTGTTGCCCGCTTCGGCCCCATCAATGCCCGCGTCAATCAGAACGCTTTCGACGGTGATCCTGATCTGCCGCTGCTGCTGTCACTGGAACATTACGATGAGGAAACCAATGTGGCGGTCAAAGCATCCGTCTTTCGCGAGCGGACGATTCATCACAGGCGACCAGTTGAATCGGTCGGTTTGCCAAAAGAAGCGTTGCTCGTCTCGCTGAATGAAAAAGGACGTGTGGATTTGGATCACATGGCTTCATTGCTGTCCCGTCCGGCGGAGGAATTTTTGCCCGACTTGAAAGGTTTGATTTTTCTCAACCCGCTCAACAAGCAATGGGAGACCGAAGACCATTATCTATCCGGCAATGTGCGCGAAAAACTTGTCGCCGCCGATGCCGCCAGTGTCGCCGATGCCCGCTTCCGCGAAAATGTCGAGGCGTTGAAATCGGTGCAACCGGCAGATTTGCCCGCGACCGAAATTGACGTGCGGTTGGGCGCAGCCTGGTTGCCGCCGTCAGACGTGCAGGATTTTGTCCACAGTTTGCTCGGCGTTCCGTCTGGCGTCGAGGTCGGCCACATCCACGCGCTTGGCTCGTGGCAAATCACCGGCAATTGGGAGGCAAAAGGAGCAACCGCCAACACGACCGATTGGGGAACAAACCGTTACACCGCCATCGAACTCATCGAGGAAACGCTCAATCTTAAAACGCCAACCGTTTATGATTATGTGGACAAGAAGCCCGTCGTCAACGCGCAGTCCACCGAGGCCGCGCGGGAAAAACAGGAACGCATCAAGGAGAAATTCAAGGAATGGGTCTGGCAGGATGATTCACGGAGGGAGCGGCTTTGCCGTCTTTACAATGATTCGTTCAATCACAGCCGGGTTCGCACATTCAATGGCGAACACCTGACGTTGCCGGGAGCGAGTGCGGCTGTTCAGCTTCATATTCACCAGAAGTCCGGCGTGTGGCGAATCCTGCAAACGCCCAACACGCTGCTCGGCCATGTCGTCGGCGCGGGCAAGACCTACACGATGGTTGCCGCCGCGATGGAATTGAAACGGCTCGGCTTGGCGCGCAAGCCCATGTTCGCCGTGCCGAATCACATGCTCGGCCAGTTCTCCAGCGAATTGCTCATGCTGTATCCTGGCGCAAACATTCTCGTGGCGGGCAAAGACGATTTCGAGATGCAGAACCGCCGGAAACTTTTCAGCCGTATCGCGACCGGCAATTGGGATGCCGTCATCGTCACGCATTCCGGTTTCGAGCGCATTCCGTTGTCGCGCGAAACCCAGGAGCGATTCTTCAAGGAGCAGTTGGAGGAATTGGAAAAGATCAAACGGGAACACGCCAACCCGGACAACCGGCGCGTGGTGAAGGAAATTGAAAAGGCAAAAAAGCGTCTCGAAGCCAAACTCGAATCACTCGCCGCCACTCACAAGAAGGACAACACGCTGACTTTTGAGGAACTCGGCATTGACCGAATCTTTGTGGATGAAGCGCATTACTTCAAAAATCTTTTTTATGTTTCCAAGATGACGCGCATCGCCGGGCTGCCGCAAACGGCCAGTGAGCGCGCATTCGATATGTATTTGAAAGTGCGCCACGTCCAATCCGTGAATGGCAGCGGCGGGGTCGTTTTCGCCACCGGCACGCCCATCGCCAACAGCATGGCCGAGATGTTCACCATGCAGCGTTATATGCAGCCGGAGGATTTGAAAAAACACAACTTGGGTCACTTCGATTCATGGGCCGCGACGTTCGGTGAACCGGTGACGGCGATGGAGCTTTCACCGGACGGCGCAGGCTACCGGCTGAACACGCGCTTCGCACGATTCATCAATGTGCCGGAGCTGATGCAGATTTTCCGGCAGTCGGCGGACGTGCAGACCGCGCAGATGCTCAATCTCGCGCGCCCGAAACTGGAAGGTGAGAAACCGGCCATCCGCAATGCGCCGGCATCGGCGGAATTAAAAGAGTTCGTTGAAGGTCTCGCGCGCCGCGCCGAGGCGTTGAAACGCGGGCGGGTTGACCCGCGCGAAGACAACATGCTCAAAATCACCACCGAGGGCCGCAAGGCCGCGCTGGATTTGCGGCTGATGAAACCCGGCCTGCCGGACGACCCGCAGAGCAAAGTAAATCTCGCGGTGGAAAACATTCACCGCATTTGGGAGGCGACCAAGGACGACCGTTTGACACAGTTGGTGTTCTGCGATTTGTCCACGCCGCAAGACCGTGGCTTTTCCGTTTACAATGACATGGCCGACAAGTTGAAACGGCTGGGCATTCCCGCAACCGACATCGCCTTCATCCAGGACTACGACGCGGACAATGCGAAGTTGGCTTTGTTCCGTTCCGTCCGCGCGGGCAAGGTGCGAATTCTGTTCGGCAGCACGCAGAAAATGGGTTCCGGCACCAATGTTCAGGAACGCCTGGTCGCGCTTCATCATCTGGATGCTCCGTGGCGACCCGCCGACGTGGAACAGCGCGAAGGACGGATTCTCCGGCAGGGTAATAAAAATTCCAGCGTGCAGATTTATCGTTATGTCACCGAAGGCTCGTTTGACGCCTATATGTGGCAGACGTTGGAAACCAAGGCGAAATTTATCTCCCAGGTGATGAGCGGCGACATGACCGTGCGCCGTCTCGAAGACATGGATTCCGCCGCGTTGACTTACGCCGAGGTCAAAGCCATCGCGTCGGGTAATCCTCTCGTCATTGAAAAAGCCCAGGTGGACGCCGAGTTGATCCGGCTGACCCGGCTGCGCTCCGCCCATGCCGAAGAACAGTATCGCATCCGCGCCAGCCTGCGCCATTCACGCGAGGAAGTGCAGACTTGGACGGAACGGCTCGCAAATTTGCGCGAGGATATGACTCTGCGGCAGGACACTTCCGGCGACAAATTTCACATCGAACTGGACAAACAGACTTTGGACAATCGTGGCGTCGCCGGGGAATTGCTGTTGCGGCGGGCGGAGAAAATCAAAACCCGTTTCGGCGAGGACATCCGCATCGGACGCTTTGCCGGTTTCGACTTGTTCATCCGCTCCGGTTTCAACAACACCGCCGAACTCGTGCTGCGCGGCAAAAATAGTTACAGCACCCGTGTCACGGACACGGCACTCGGCACCATCCGTTCGCTCGAATCCACGGTGCAGGGATTTGAGGAACGTGTCGGACGGCTGGAATCCGACATCAAGGATTCGCAAAAGCGCGCAACTGAATTGGAAGCCAAGGTAGGTTCGCCATTCGAGAAGGAGGAGCGTTATCACAAACTTGTAACCCGCCAGTCGGAAATCGAGGAGCAACTTGACCTCACCAAAAATCAGGCATCGAGCCAGGTGGATGCTGCGGCCGCAGACGAAACCGAGGAAAATTCCGAGAAGCAAACTGAAACGAAATCAAACCGGCGGAGCCAATCGGCTGCGGTTCGCGTATGAATTCAGAAGACCGATTGAAGCGATTGTTCGCAGCTTCACCAGAACAGATGGAGGCCATTGACGGCATTCTTGAATTTGGAATTCAGAACAGACCCATGGCAACGACCGGCCCGCTGCTCATGGGAATGTCGGCTTCCGCAAAGCTGCTTGGAGTCAGCCGCGCCACCCTCTGGCGGATGACCAAAGCCGGTTTGCTACAAAAGATTGAAGTGCTGCCCGGCAGCTTCCGTCTTCGTCGCGCCGATTTAGAGGCCATCGCCGCCGGACAAAAGAAAATCGTGCAGCGGTAAGCGCGAGCGACATCAGTCCCATTTACCGGTGACTCGCATACCGCGGTTATCAGCACAAAGAATCCTACCCGCTGAATTCAATATTTTTGAGAAAGCAAATCTCTCCCACCATCCACTTTTTGGGCTGACTCGATGACCTTTGAAAGAAACGCTTCATTCTTAACACAATCGGCTAATTTTATCACAGGCCAGTGGAACTTTACAAAAGCCTCGATTAAGCCTCTTCGCAGACGCTCGCATTTGTCCCAATCATGAATCCACCAAAGATGCGGAACAATCGGATCAAGAATGAGCCAAGTTTCGTCCGGCAGGGCGTCGTTCCATGCGACCTGATGAACCCTCTCGAAGCATTCTTCGACTAAATTTAGCGCTTCAGGAGGGGCATTCTGGAAGCCGAGAGCAAGAATCATCGCAGCAAAGTAATTCGCTTCGGTTTGATTCCCGTTAGTCGCCAAATCTCTAAAAGTTCGCAGCCAAACCGTTGAGTCATATTGACGGAACTGGTAGGTAAATGGAGCTATAATGTGCGCTGCGGAAATGATGACCCTCTGAGGCGCACCTTCATGTGCCAGTATCCATTTGGCTATGCTTTCAACGTGGAAGGTAAGCGCACCGAGGGAACGATCTGATAACGGGCCGTTCCCTTTGGTCATCCAATCGAGAACACCGAAGACAACCGGTTGTCCCCACGTTTCCAAAGCACGTTTAAGCAAAAACTCAGAATCACTTTCGAGGAGCGCCAATCCGATGCCCTGCGTTAATTCTTCACTCAGCTTTGGGTGCGAAATTAAAGATTCAAAAAGCTCCCGCTTCCGATCCCCGGCGGCACCCCATAATTCGGGAGACACGCCCAATTCTGGCTTCGCCCGAAAGAGCATGGGCAAGAATTGGGGCTGCTCCGCAGTCACCGCTACCGCGATCACAGAGTTTATGGCTTCTATCATGCCTGCAAGAATATCCTCACCAAGACGATTGACGGGCGAACGAAACAACTTTGAGATTGTTTGTCGCGCGGATTCAACATTCCGATTACACAGATCGCTGCCCCTGTTTCTCAGCAAAAGAGCCTCTGAATTGAATGCTTCGTAATGTGGCGTCGATGCCAGGGCTGATAGAATTACCCCTTCTTCAAACGGTTTGAACCCAGGAATCTCCCGACCGTGTCCAAAAAAAGCAGACTTCAAACCGAACCCTGTGTCGGCATCTGGGAACATTTCCGCAACCATAGCAATCAAATCCTCCACAGTGCGTTCTGAGGCATTGAGGAATTTGTCGATGAATTGCGCGAAGCGGCTATAAAATGTCCGGTCAGGCACGTCCGCGAATTCCCAAAGCAACTGCCTGAATTTCCCCCCGTTTGCATCCAGCGCATCATCGGTTGCCCTTACGAACCATGCGGCCTGCTGTAGGTCGCTTTTAACCAGCAAGCTCATTTCTGTTGACTGCTTCGCCGCCGTTGACGAAGTAATCTCACGAACCAATGTTGGAGGCGCACATTGGACATCAAATGGCTTACCGGCGAATCCTCGGGAGGACAATGCTCCCGTGCAAAAGCTGAACGCCTTGCGTAGTGGTGGCCATTGTTGAGACCACACACGAATTAACGCCGCCTCATAGGAACGCGAACTTTGCGCCGCAATCAAAACATTCTCTTTGTTCTGCGCATATAGCGTTTCGATTAAATCTGCTACTTGAACATGCGTCCCATTAATTGGGGACAAAGCGACCGCCTCGGTTTGCTTCACTTCGAACTGAATTGGTTTAGAATACTCCGTGATCGACTTTGGGCCTTGGGGTCGGACAAATAGCGAAGTCAAAGAATGCAAATCAGGAATTTCAGCCATCGCGCTCCCAGATATAAACAGGGTGTGCGTCCAGACACAACCTGGGCGAGGCATCTCAGAAGCATACCAAGTTTTCGCAAACGCATACAAATTGATTGATTCAACAGGATAGCCGGTGAGATATTCCTCAAAACCCGAAACCACATTGCTTCCTGAAAGGTCACTCATTCTCAGAATGAGCCGAGCGAGTTCATCTGCAAATTTAACCGACCCATCCAAAAGGCGATGGCCTTCTGAATAACCATGTAGCGTTTGTTGAATAGCGATGCTCTTCATTTTGATTACAGCACGTCCAGTTTTATCGCATCAACCAAAGAAGCGGTTCGGTTATATCATGCTGATTTTTGACATCAGAACCGACTATTTCAATGCGTCTCGCTGGTAGTTTTTTGTGCAACGCCGCAACTTCGCCACCATCGTATGTGCCGCCCTGAGCACTGACCCCGTAGAAAGCAACCTCAAAAGACTTGCGATTTGACGCAAGGAACTGGCTCAACAGTGGTAATTGTTGGTCAAACCAAACTTGAGGGCTGATTTTCGACGGAGCGACCAAATCCCAAGCCGAAATAGCAATCGCGAGGCGGAACGGAGCGCGAAAGTGCGTATGCCGTTTCATGAATTGCAAAAGTTCCACAAGTTGGACTTGTGTGGGCGCTTTTTCGATGTCCCATGGAGCGGATGGCGGGGCCACCGCTTGCGGCTCAGCCAATTTTTCAACCATATCGTCATCAATAAGTGCAGCGAGATCGTCCACTTCCGCGATCCGCAGCGGAAGCACAATGGAACCGGGATGGATGAACAAGATTCCGCCGTTCGCGGACTTCAAGCATTTGTCGTAACTTGCCGTAAGCTGGCGGCTTGTCCATTGCTGCTTGAACGATTCGCCAGAAACATCTGGAAACGTCAAATGGGCCTCCTCGTCGCCGTTGCTTCTTTTCAACCTCATGGAGACGAAAGTCTCGCTGTCGGTGGGATTCCGACCCACCGGCTTGAAAGCCAACCAAGCATCCCGGATTTTATTCAAATAGCCACTTTCCCCGTCAAGCCTTTGCAAAATGAGTGCAGTGGGAGACTGTTTTTGCTGAATCGCATACCACAACGCAGCGAGAAAGCTCGTTTTGCCGGTGCTTGGCAAACCGATCAAAAGAAAATTGTGGGACTTCGAGCCGTTCATGCGGTGGCACTTTGAGCGTTGTGTCGTTTTGCAAATAGCTCGCTTTCGCGCTGTCCCCCGTTATCCGCTGGCGGTTCGAGTTTCAACTGCCGCCCTTGGGGCCAGTGGGCGATCCAATCCACGAGCAATTCCCTAACCCCAAAACCCATTTTCAAATTAGGGAAGCGCGTGGGTCGCGCGGCGGCTCGATGGAATTTGAAATTCGGAATGCGACTGGCGAACGACGCTTTGAAGTCCTCTTCGACAGTGTCCACGAATTCCTTGATCCCGTCTTTGTATTTCTTCGCTTCAAAGTAATCGCATTTGGCCCAAACGACGGTAACGAAACAGGAGCTTTCAAGCATGTCGCTGTCCAAACACGATTGGAGGAGCGACTTCGCGTCTTGGACCATTCCCCAGCGCTTTTCTGGCTGCAATGCCTTCTCGCAATCCAAAAACAGAAGCAAATGACTGGCGCGTAGTAGAAATGTCAGCCGTTTGCATTCATCGGTCGAATTTCGAGCGTGCTCGAACATTTCCCCCGAAACGTCAGTAAACAGAAAATCAATGTGACTTTCGTCACCTGTGCCATCCTGAATCTTGACATGAAGATATTCCGGGTGTGGGCCATCATACGGAGTCCGTCCCGTCTCCGGTATTTCATTTTCTGAATCCGTCCTGGAAAGGTGGCAACGTTGCTCAAATGCCGGAAAAGTGTCGCACCCCGCGAATTGGTTGGACTTGACGTGACCCGTCTGGAAAAGCTCATAGACACTCGAAAGCAGCGTCGTCTTCCCGCAGGCAACCGCGCCCGCAGTCACAATTAACCGGACGGGGCCTTCTGCCGCCATTGCCTGTGCCTGTGTCTCGGTCAACACCGTTCCTGTCGGAAGTCTGATTAGTTCGGGTTCCGCAGTCGCAACCAAAACGGCAGGCGTCTCGGCATCAGCAGCCGCAGCAACAGGCTGTCCTGGTGTTTTGCCATCGGGTCCGGTTGTTATTGCCATAATATTTACTTCACTTTTGACCACAACGATGCGATCAGGTGTTCAAGGAAAATCTGATAGGCCAACAGTTGCGGAGCAATCTTGCCGCCGCCTTTGGTCTTTGTTGAAGTTGGAAGCGCCTGAACCCATGCGTCGCCCTCCGCCAAATCCACAGACAACTTGATGCCGTGCGACACGGGGCAAAGATTCAACAGGGAAGGCGGGCAGCCGGGTCTTGTGAAGTTCTGCCGCCAATCCATCGGTAATTCTGCAATTGCGTCCTTGAGCACAACATGAGCGGGCGGTTTTGGCTTCACAAATTTCACGACACGATCCAGCAGCGCCGCCGCCGCCGCAGGGCCGGGAGCGATGCGGGAGAGATCAGCCAATTCCTTGCCTGCCATGAGAGCCGCCTGCGCAACCGAATAATCTGACCAACGCTTGCCTGTATCACGACTCGTTTCACCGAAGACCCACCACAGCATGTTCGATTCCTCCGCTACCACGTTGAGATCGCGCTGAAGTGTCTTGATTAAAACCGTCGTCTCGTCATCTTCAGATTCGGCGTTCGGGTCCGGCTGACTTCGCGCTATCGCCCGCGCGTTCAAATGCTTGGCTGCACGTTCGGCAATATCATTGACGCAGGCTGACGCGCGAAGATTTTGCGCCCCACAGGAAACAAGAGCCATTGACGCAAAATCACCCAACAGGACGGAGCCGTTCTCCATAATGGAAACAAGTTTAGCGCCAGCGAGAACGGACAGTTCCCGATTGTTGTCCTTCATCCTGAATGCACTGTCGGCTTGCTTGAAGGGAACCCGAAAATTTTCAATAAAAGTTTCGTTTCCCTCATAGAAGGCAAAAAATAATTCCACCAGCGAAACGATCTCGTCGCGCCCGGCGCTGAACGTCTCCACGCCCACCCAACGTTTTTCCAGCACCTCGCTCGGCCATTCGATTCCCGCCGCCAGAAACCATTCAGAAAAATTGTTGTGCATATTCATGGTATTTATTTCGTCGCTGTTTCAAACGGGTTTTCTTCCGACACGCCATCCCCGTAATTTTTTTCAACTAGGGTCCAAAGTGCGGAAAGTTTCCCTTTCTCCCGCGCACCCTGAAATACTGTTTGCGCTAATTGATCACGCGGAATGGCAGGAGCATCATCCTTAACAAAATGAAGGGTTTTTGCAATCTCCATCTGTTTATGATAGGGCAACTTCAAAAATCGGAACGCTAATCTTTTGGATGGGTTGAACACGGCGGTTTTACTTCCTACAAATGGTGGATTTTCGGCTTCAAGGGCATAAATTTGATCCAGCGACTCATTGGGCACAGCGACAATCTCGCTGGCCGTTGACCATTCTCGTTCACGTTGCTCTGCAAATGCAATAAGGTTTTCTCTCGGCGCATAAATCAAATCCTCGACGCGGTCCAAATTGAAGACCTTCTGGTAATACGGCGCGGAAAAGCCTGTAGCCTCACCCCAGAGCGCCGTGCAATTCTCCTGTTTCAAAATTTGCGTAATGAAGTATAGCAGCGCGACACCCGTGCCGCGAACCTTAACGGTTGAATCCTCTTTTGGGCGTGGAATAAAAGGATGTGAACCCAAGTAATCAAGAACGATCTTGTTGCACCACGTTCTGCGAAAATGACTAAATCCGATAATTTCGGAATCTGGGAACCAATTGCACCGAAGCACTATAAATCCGCCGACTTCAATTTTTGGATTGCTGGCAATGTGATCACTGAAATCGGTTAAACTATTGGCGTAAATGCCAAGTTCTGAAGACGCCTCATATCGTTTGATGGCAAGTTGCGCAAATTCTACGGAGTCGACGCGAACCGGATTATCGTCATCGCCGATGGCCTGCCGCCACATTTTGGCGAATCCAAAATCAGCGGCTTGGGCAAAGGAAATCTTTGCCTTCTCTTTTTTGCCATTGAGTTCGAGAATTACGTCCATGACATTTTTTGGCGCGTTGCAGCCTTTTTGCAATTTTTTGAGAGTATTGTATCACGCTCAAAACTAAACCCAACAAAATTCAACGTAGCGTGTCGGCCCTGCGACAAACGATTGCGGCGTAATTCTCCGACCTTTGTTGCTTCGGCTATGCCAGCACAAAATCGAATTCACCGACCGATGATTTGCAATATTCGCTGGATGCAAAACCTCAAATTCCCGGACTTACGTTAATCGACAAAGCGGATTGAAAATGTGTGGTATGATGTGTGGTATATTGTTCGGCGTATTTCAAGAAGTTCACCATGTTTCACAAAATGGCAACCGAAAGGAACTAGCGCATAAAATATAACAAAAACGGCCATGAAATGAGGATTTCATGGCCGGAAATTGGTTGCGGGGGTGGGATTTGAACCCACGACCTTCAGGTTATGAGCCTGACGAGCTACCGGGCTGCTCCACCCCGCGATCAGAGTTTTTCATTCTGGCAGAAAAAAAGGCCCGGCGCAAGAAGTTTCAGAACGGCCAGATGCCGTAACAGAGCCGGCAATCCAAACCATCGCCTTCCCTTTTAAAACACAACCTGAACCCGTCAAAGAAAAGCGGGACGCCGTTGTCGGCGTCCCGCTCAATCTCGCCCGAATTCTAAAATCCGGTCAGTTATTGGTATTGCTGAGGATGTAGAAGGACTGTCCGGCAGCGCCCGCCGC
>Ga0224554_1000214_pt1 | contig 53220 bp, 33 predicted proteins | sample 714S22024metaG_FD_180666 | JGI IMG/M metagenome (GOLD analysis project Ga0224554, IMG submission 180666) | Peat soil microbial communities from Stordalen Mire, Sweden - 717 S2 20-24 | ecosystem: Environmental > Terrestrial > Soil > Wetlands > Peat | place: Sweden: Norrbotten County, Stordalen... | reverse complement strand
CGGCACTCGAAAGCATCTTCCACGGCGTGAAGCACATTCCATCACCGACCTTCCCTCGGATCGGCCTCAAAGATTCAAGCTATAGCGAGCTCGTGGTCAACGCCGACCTGGTTGTCGTTGAGTTGACGAACCCTCAGCTGCGCCAACTCGCTATCGCGCGCCGCCGCACCTCCTTGAGGGAGGAAGAACTGATTCACACTCCGCCGAGCCAATACCCCCACACTCGCACCTGGGCTCGCTTCCTGCACCAAAGTCTCCCCTCGCTTCAGGGTCTCTGCTGGCGTCCCCGTCTCGGCGGCGCCGGGCTGGCGTACATGCTCTTCGGGGATCGTTGCGCCCCGGGAGCTCTCACTGTCACCTCTGGTCCGACCGACGTCGATTCGGGAAGCGGTTTTGTCAAAGTGTTTGCGATTGCTCAATCGGCAAACATCAAGATCATCGGGTAGATCCGAAGCGCCGCATTAGCTTCCGGCCGATACTGACCGGGGGCGAATCATGTATAAAGGGTCCCAGAGCACTTCAGAGTGCTCGAATGATGAAACCAGATTGGGAAGTGTGGAAAGGTGCTGAGAAGTGAGCAGGGTCCGAGTTGAACCCTTTTTGTGACCGGATTGTGCCAAGATCTGAAAATGATGACAATCATGACAGATTTGCACTTCACAGAGTCAATAAGTTACGTGGATTGAGGTACCGGAGTCCGACCGACTCCAACCACAACCTTTACCGTCACAGTGAACTAGGCCCGCACACGCCGGCCAAAGCAGGCCGCGAAACAGCCCAGCCAAAACACTCCGTCCCGGGCCCAACCGGGACGGAGCACCGCATAGCGCTGATTTCCACAATCTGCGCTACAATGAATCTACGCTCAGTGATTTGGAAGCGAGTGACGATCCGGCCCGCAACAAGGCCGATCAACCTGGCAAGATTTCCCCCAAGCCCCTACAGCGTGTACCCATCAGTCTCCTTCCCGGCGACTACGTTCGTAACCGTGTAACGGTTGCCGAACAAGCAGCGCGCTTGAGCCTTAATCAGCTCGAACATTCTTCTCTCAGAATCTGAGCGAACGAGCGCGATGCCCCAGACGATTGCGGGGTCAATTGTGGAGTGGGTAGCCAGTCGGCATTGAGCCGGCAGGCGTAAAACAGCAGCGTGGGTCAGCTCCGGGCCGGCAAGCACCAAAGTGCATGTCAGCCAGTCCCAGGGACGAAATTGGTTCTCTCTTACGCATAATTTAGTGCAGGCGTGTGCGTGTCTTTGTGCGTGCCTCCAGTCAGGTTCCGTTTGCAGGCCCTCGGGAAACAAGGGCTCCGGAACCCTAGGAAAAGACATAATTTTGACGACTCAATTTTCACAGTTTTCACTTTCGGCTGCGCTCATGGCGCGCCTCAATGCCAACAGATTTGAAATTCCCACGCCGGTGCAGGCGGCGGCCATTCCGCCGGCTCTTGAAGGCCGCGACGTGCTCGCCACCGCGCAAACGGGAACCGGCAAAACCCTCAGCTTCCTCATTCCCATCATGGAGATGCTTTCTGGTACCCAAGGCCGCGGCGCACACGCGCTCATTCTGCTGCCCACGCGCGAGCTTGCCATGCAGGTCGAAGCCGCGTATCGCGCACTGCGCGGGAATAATGGTCCAACCGCGGCCGTCGTCGTAGGCGGCTTGTCCGAGCACTCGCAGCTCGACGCGATCCGTCGCGGAGCGCGCCTCATCGTGGCCACTCCGGGCCGTTTGGAAGACTTTCTCAAGCGCAAGCTCGTGCGCCTCGACCAGGTCAAGATCCTCGTGCTCGACGAAGTCGATCGCATGTTGGATATGGGCTTTCAGCCGGCCATTGCGCGCATCGCCGCCACGTTGCCCAAGGATAGGCAAACGCTCTGCTACTCCGCCACGCTCGAGGGCGCGGTCAGGGATGTGGCGCGCAATTACCTCAAGAACCCCGTGCGGATCGAAATCGGCTCCGTGCTCAAGCCGGCCGAAAATGTCGAGCTGCGCACCTTTGAAGTCGATCCCGACAAGAAACAGGAACTCCTCGAGCATCTGCTCGATGCCGAGCAGGGCAGCTTCCTCGTCTTCGTGCGCACCAAGCATGGCGCCGATCGCGTCGCCCGCCGCCTCAGCCGCTCAGGCTGGTCGGCCACGCAGATTCACGGCGACCGTTCGCAGGCCCAGCGCAACCAGGCGCTCAAGAGCTTCTCCGAGGGCCGTCACCGGGTGCTGGTCGCCACCGACGTGGCAGCGCGCGGCATCGACGTTGCCAACGTGGCCCACGTCATCAACTTTGACATGCCCAAGCTGGCAGAAGATTTCGTGCACCGCGTCGGCCGTACCGGCCGAGCTTCGGCAAAAGGAGTCGCATCCACGTTCGCAATTCCCGCCGAGCGCGGCGACCTGCGCAAGATTGAGCGCACTCTGGCAATCTCAATGAAGCGCTTCAAAGTCCGCCCTGTAGATTTGAGAGCTGCCTAGTCCGCTTTGCAAGTCGCTCGAAATGTTCGATTTTGGGCGACCGGGAGCCCGCGAAATGGGCCAAGTTCCTTGAACAAGTAGCTCGTCAATGTTTAAGGAGTCTGGCCCAAATCGTCGAGTGGTAGCCAAGGAAATTTCCCAAAATGGAGCACGATGGACCAAGAATTTTGAACATTTCTTGAGTGAAGTTTGCCGATAATTTCGCACTCATCAGGCAAGATGGCCTTATACAGCAGATAACTCCACGTTAAGGGCGCCTTACGGCGCCTTTTTTTGCGCAATTTTGCGCACTGTGGAGGCGTGTCTGCGAAAGGAGGGGGCCATGTTGAGGGTGATGCGGGAGAGAGCGAGATTGGAACTGGAGCGGAAGGTGCGGCCATACAGGAGGACGCTATTGCAGCCGAGGCCGAAGGAGGGTTGGCTGCGGGCGATGAGGATGGCGGTAGGATTTCCGGCAGAGCGGATTGCGGAGGCGATGCGATTGACACCGAAGATGGTCTTTTATCTGGAGCGCGCGGAACAGAAAAGGAAGATCAGCCTGGAGCGGCTGGAGCAGATGGCGCGGGCGCTCGAATGCGATCTGGTGTATGGGCTGGTGCCGTGGCAGCGGTCGCTGGAGGATCGGGCGATGGAGCTGGTGGAGCAGGAGCTTTGGAGGAAGAGGTACACGACGCGGCGGATCAGCGAGGCGGCGGGCTAGCGGGGTGAATGGAGAGAAGAGGTGGTGGGTTCGCCTAGAGGCAGATTTCTGGCGAAAACGGCGTTTCTCGGTACTAATCCACTCGGAAGCCGCAAACTGAAGTTGGATGAGCGCCTTGGCCTGTTGGCAACAGTTGAAGCTATAGGCGCAACGCGGCTCGGGTTGCGCCTGCAATTGCGCCAATGTGTTTGGGGTTGACGAAGCCCCACACCTCACGGCTCGGGGGACGGCCGTCGATCAGGTCGCGCCGGTAGCTGAAGCAGCCCAGGTAGAGGGGCCGGATGTGCATCACCGCCTCCAGCCGTTCGAGCTCTTCGTCAGTCAACTCGACATGCTGGCGGTACGCGCCCACGGCCAGCTTGATCCAATCGCCGTTGCCCCGCGTGCCCCACATCAGCCACGCGAAGTCGGCCAGGCGCGGGCCACGCCCGGCTGCCTTCCAGTTGATTGCTACGGGCCCGCTCTCGCCCACGATCACGTGATCTGGGGCGTGGAGGAGATTTCCGTGGACGAGCGCCTCAGGCAAACCCTCGCCGTCGTCCGTCGAGCGCACCAGGCCGCGTAGCTTCTCGAACCGCTCACGGTCGGAAGGGATGACCTTGGTGTCGACGGCATCCAGGAATGCGAGTGCTGCCATCAGGTCTTGCCGCGGGCTTCCCTCGTGGCGGGGATCATCGCCGCTGGCCCCACCGGGACGGCGGACCGACTCGTCGAATGGCAGGGTGTGCAGACGTCCCAGCAAGTCGCCCATGATGGCGAACTTTTCGCTGCCCTCATTTCCGACGGCCATGGGCAGCGGCCCGCCGGGGATCAAGCGGGTCACGAGGACGATCGAGTCGTCGCACTGCGACACGGAGTCATCGGCCGCGAGCCGCTCCGCCGGGTAATCCTGCCGCTCCAGGAAGCGCAGGATCGCCGCATCGCCTTCCACGCCGGCCCGCGGGCGGGCAGATGAAAACGTGCGCGCAATCCAGGGGTCGCCGTCGCGGCGATCAATGCGAAAAACGTCGTCGTGGTGATGACTGATTTTGGTCGCGGCGACCGCGTCGATGCTGTAGTGGTCCCGGAGATGAGCGACCAACCGCTCACCGGCGGGTTGATGGACCAGGCGGGTTTGGAGTTCTTCGAGGTCGGTGAGCGCTTGCGTGTAGCGCTGGCCCGTTTCCTCGGCGTGGCGGCGTACGACCTTCTTGAAGCTGGCGTCTTTCGTCATGACAAGCCTCCTCGGTGGCACCCTCGTCCCCCAGCGACGCGGTGCGGAGATGGCTTGTGATGTGAGCGACCGTGAGGGCAAATCCCCTTCACCAATGGAACTCCGGCTGGGGTGGATGTTCCACGGCTCGGCGACTGGTCAGCGCCGTGATTCCACCCTACCCAACCATTCCAGCTCGCGTCAAGCGTAGATATCGATACGCCCCAATCAGACGGGAATCGGCAACAACAGGCACCGTTCATCATCAATGAGGGCGGTCAGCGAGCGCATAATCGCCAAGTCACTCATCGACGAGCCTGTCAGTACTGATATGTCGGCATGTGTTTACCGATTCCGATCTTCTCGTTCGTACTTAGTGGCGGCACACATTCGAGATTCTATTTCAGCTTTCGGTATTGCTCCTCGTTTAGGTTCAGCCAGACCCCGCCGCGGCCGGTTTCGATGCCGTGGCGAATGGCTTGCTCGGTTTCGAGGTTGAGGACTGCGCCGCCGCGCCGGGCAAGCTGAAGGATCATGTCCTGGCTCAGGAACGCGAGCCTCCTGGGGAGGGCGGTTTTGAGATCTTCTTCGAGGAACTGGCAGTGCCAGCCCTGCCGCTGCATGAAGCTCATATAGACGCGAGGCATGGGGAAAGTATAGGCGAAAATATGGCGAAGATATTCACTTGCAGCGGGCGTCGAAGGGCCCGTGGCTAAAGCCAATCTCATTGGAGCCAGGTTTCAGGGGCCTGAAGGCCCCTACTCCCTCCGCCGGTGGAGACTTGAAGGCCCCTGCTCCCTCCGTCTCTTAGGCGCGCGAATCCTTCGCGAGGCTTAAAAGCCCCTCCGCTGGTTGAGGCTCGAATGCGGTCGAATAGATCCGGCATTTACCGGCACACGTGGCTGCACGTACTCAACCCGGTACACGTTTCACAGTGGGGAACATTTGTAATATGTCCGAGGATTGCGGCGGACGCAGCCACTGTTGAAGTGAGAACAACCATCACTAATTCTCATGGGGTCGCTGCACAATGCAAATTAATGACGGTAATTCTTGACGCACGCGGCGTCACGGTTGCCGCTCTCGAAACGTCTCAAACCATTGCTGCTGGCGACAGCACTTGCTTCGTTCAGCAGCTTGCAGTCCCAAACCCCAATCTCTGGTCTCCGACAAATCCCTATCTCTACACGGTGCGGAGTACGCTTAGCGACCCGGAGAATGTCGCCGACGTCTACGACACGCTCTTCGGTATTCGCGAAGCCGTTTTCGACGCCGAACGCGGCTTTCTGCTGAACGGTCACCAGATCAAATTGAACGGCGTGTGCATCCACCACGAGGCGGGCAGCGTTGGCGCCGCGGTTCCGCTTCGCGTTTGGGAGCGCCGTTTGGAAATTCTGAAGGAAATGGGCTGCAATGCTATCCGCACCAGCCATAATCCATTCGCTGAGGAGTTCCTCGATCTCTGCGACCGAATGGGATTTCTTGTTATGGCTGAGGCTTTCGACGAGTGGCGGGTTCCAAAAGGGCAGATTCGCTATGGCTACAGCCTCTACTTCGACGAATGGCACGAGCGCGACCTGATCAATTTCCTCCATCGCGACCGCAACCACCCCTCAATCGTCTTGTGGAGCGCGGGCAACGAGATCGGGGATCAGTCGGCGCCCGACGGCGCCGAAACTCTTCGCGAGCTGCTCCGAAGCTTCCATCGCGAAGATCCAACACGCCCTGTAACCGCTGCATGTGACCGCATTGCCTCTGAGCCTCCCTCAAATACCGTGAAACCTGAGTTTCTTGCCGAGCTCGACATCGTCGGTTATAACTACGTAGATCGCTGGCGCGACCGCGCCGAAAAGTACTACAGCATCGACCATGCGGCCTTCCCGGACCGGCGCCTCATCGGCACCGAGAGCGGCGCACTGGGCGGTATTCGAGGCGACTATCGGAGCTTGTTCGCTTCCGACAATCCCGCCGAGGTGCGGCGCTTCCTCTTCCAGCAGAATCGCAACCTCGATGTTGAACAGCTTTGGCAGTTCGTCAGCACCTACGAGTATGTTGCCGGCGACTTTATGTGGACCGGAATTGATTACCTTGGCGAGTCCATCTGGCCGATGCGCATATCGCCTTCCGGCGTTCTCGACACCTGTGGTTTCAAAAAAGACGGTTTCTACTTCTATCAGAGCCAGTGGACCCAGAAGCCCATGATCCATCTCTTCCCCCACTGGAACTGGGAGGAGAAGAAAGGGCAGGTCATCCCTGTCACCTGCTATACCAATTGTGATACCGTCGAGCTCTTTCTTAACGGAAGATCCTTCGGCGTGAAAGGCTACGAGTTTCCGCGCTTGGGAATGGAGGGAACCTATGGCAACTACCCAGAGCGCGCGCGGGCCCTGCGTACGACCGCGGACCTGCATCTGACGTGGGATGTGCCCTTTGAGCCAGGGACGCTGAAAGCAGCCGGAGTAAAGGACGGAGAAGTCGTGTCCATTGTTGAACTTGTTACGACCGGCACACCAGCGGCCATTGCGCTTGCGGCAGATCGCTCCAGCATTTCTGCCGATCGCCGCGATGTCACGCATGTCGTCGTAGAGATTCAAGACGAACAAGGCCGCGTGGTCCCAGTGGCGATGAACGAAATCGTGTTCACTTTGGAAGGCGAAGGGAGACTCATCGGGGTAGACAACGGCGATCCCCTAAGTCACGAGGATTTCAAGGCCAATCATCGACGCGCATTCAACGGCCTTTGCATGGCTATCGTGCAGTCAACCGCCTCGGCCGGCGCAATCAGGATCACCGCAACGTCACCCGGCCTGACCTCGGCGAACCTCACCATTAACACCGCTATCGGCAGCGCTTAATGCGCCTCGCGCGGCAGGTGAGCCAATCCGCGCTGCAGTGCTGCCAATACTGCCTGCGTCCGATCCGCCACTTGGAGCCGCTTTAGAATCACGCTGACGTGGCACTTTACGGTTGCCTCGGTAATGCCCAGCCGCGCGCCAATCCCTTTATTGCTCTCTCCTTGCGCCATCAGTTGCAGAACTTCACGCTCTCTAGCGCTGAAATCTGAGTCCGGTGTTCGCGATGCGAGCGTGCGCGACACAGGCTGCGGCAGGAACTGCCCGCCCGCATGAACACGGCGCAATGCATCCACCAGCAATTCATGCGGCATTCCCTTGATGACGTAAGCGCGTGCTCCGCTTTCCAGGGCCTGGTAAATATCCTCATCCCCTTCGTACGTTGTGAGCACCACGAAGCACGCCTGCGGATGCCGCTTGCGGATTTTGCGAATCGTTTCCACTCCGCTTATGCCTGGAAGGCGAAGGTCCATGAGAGTGATATCGGGATGATGCTGCTCGAACAACTCCATGGCCTTTTCTCCGCTTCCGGCTTCGCCTACAGTCCTCATATCCGGGCAGGAGTTAATGATCGCCGCTACGCCTACCCGCATAATCGGATGGTCATCTACAATCATCACCTTGATCTTTGCCGGCCCAGTCATTGTCATGCCCCCAGCATCGCGTTCTGCGCCATTGAGACTCGGCGCGGAATTTGAATCTGCACTGAGGTACCGCTCCCCAGCGCGCTCTGCAACCGGAACCGCCCACCAACCGATTGCGCGCGTTCGCGCATCCCCACCAGGCCGTAGTGATGATTCTGGTTCTTTTCAATTGCCTCAGGATCGAATCCCACACCATTGTCTCGAACTTCCAGCGTCAGTTCGCTTCGCGCAAATGCCAGGCGAACGTCGATCTTACCGGGCTTCCCGTGCAATACCGAGTTGTACAATGCTTCGCGCAATATCATCAACAACTCGTGCGAAGCCAACTGGTTCAGCACAAACTGCTTTCCGGTCAACTCGCAGGCGATAGGGATGTTGTACTCTTTGGCAATCTGCTCGGCCATCGTCTGCAAAGCAGTTCCAAACGAATTCCCCGCCGCCTTGTTGCGTCGTAAATTCCAAACCTCTTCTCTCGCTTCGTCGACGGTGCTGCGGAGCTGTGTTCGCGCGTGCTCAACGAGGTTCTGCACGAGTTGATCTTCCCCCTTCAGCACGCTCGACATGGCTTCAATCAGCGCCGACACGCTCGCACATCCCTGGATCACCGTATCATGCATTTCGCGGGCCAGGCGCCCACGTTCATCCAGCACGGCTTCGAACCGCATCCTGATCTGCCACAATCGAAATCGGTAGACGCATAGAATCAATGCCGTCATGAACAGAACGCATATCGCGACGAACCACGGCGTGCGGTAAAAGAGAGGCCGTTGAATAATGGCCAGCGAAGCCTCGGATGCATTGAGTGCATTATTGCCTTCAAAGGCCACGACGCGAAAGGTGTATCTGCCTGGCGGCAGATTTGTATAGGTGGCTACGCGCCTTGTTGCAGAATCGATCCAGCTCGAGTCGAACCCCTCCAATCGGTAGCGGAATCGCACTTCGTCCTGCGAGCGCAGCAGAACGGGCGCATAGACCACCTCGAGGCGGCTGTTGCCTGGATAAAGTACTACCGGCCGATCAGCAGCGACCGGGCGTCCATTGACCAGCACTTCGTTGATCGCCACCGGGGGCGGCGCAGGGTGTTCCGCGAAATCGCCGGGTATGTGAATCGGGCCTCGGTTGGTTGGGAACCAGACATTGCCCTGAGCATCTACGCAACCGGAAGGCTGTCTTCCACCGTAAATCTGAGCCTCGCTCACCTCGTTTGAGATGTCGAAAAAAGTGACGGAAACGCGGCGATCCGGGTGATCGGCAGCCTCATCCATTTCGTGACGGTTCTGCAGTGAAACCCCGTTGGGACCGCTGATCCAGAACCCGCCCTTTGCATCTTCAATCACTTGGTAGATGCTGTTACTCGCCAGCCCTTGATCTGTCGTAAAGTGTGTGAGCTTGCCTTGCTTCCAGCGGTAAAGCCCGTCGTCACGCGTACCGAACCATAGCCCGCCATCCGGGTCCTCATGAATGGACCACACTTTTCTCTGGTTTAGCCCATCGGTTGCAGCGTCGTGCACGATCGTGCCTGCATGAATCCTGTTTAAGCCGCGATCGGTACCAACCCACAAGTCTCCGTTGCGGTCTTCAAGCAGCGCTCGCGTGCTGAAGTAAGACAAGCCATCGCTCATCCGGTAGTTCGTAAACCCACCGGGAGACCAGTGGCTCAGACCCTCGTCTGTAGCGATCCACATGCTTCCATCGCGACTCTGCAGGATCGCGCGAATGAAATTGTTCGTCAGTCCATTCTTCATGGTCAACCACAGTAAGTGCTTCCCATTCATGCGGATGATTCCGTCCCCATCCGTCCCGACCCACAATGCGCCGGACCGGTCGCGAAATACGTTGCGCACGGAAACATTCCCGAGCCCAGGAAATCTGTAAGGCTCGATCGCTCCATTACGCATCCGAAACACATCGGTTGAGACCACCCAGATTGTGCCGTCTCGGTCTGCGTAGATCGTGCCAAAATCAGAGTCTACGGTCTGTGGCAGCAACACGATCCTTACAGGCGTGCGTGTCAGACGTACCATCCCCGCTTGTGTTCCAATCCAGATGTTGCGCTCATCGTCTTCAAAAACACTCAGCACCGTGTTGCTGGGCAACGTGTCCGCGGCAGTCATCGTTACGGAATCGTATCCCTTGATGCTGCGGATCCCTCCTCCGATCATCCCAATCCACAACATCCCGTCCGAGGTTTGTCGCAACACTCGCACTGTGCCTTGAATTCCTGAAATACGCTCGAAGACGACCGCGTCCGGCCGTAGCCGATACAATCCTGAAACGGTGCCCACCCAGATGGTGCCGTTTGTCGTCGCAAGTATGGATTTCACCCGATTCTGGCTGCTCACTCCGGGCAGGTGATATTCCCGCAATTCATTGCGATCAAAGCATAGCAATCGCGATCCACCGACCCACAATCTGCCAAGGTGATCCTCCGCAATAGCGTGTACCGCGATTGTCGGGCGCCCATCCACGCCATCCACGCGCTTGAATTTTTCCCCGTCGAAGCGCAGCAACCCATTGTCTGTCCCCACCCAAATCGTTCCTTTACGGTCTTCCAGCAATGAGCGCACAAATCCGTCGCTCAACCCGTCTTGCGCTCCAAATACGCGAAACCTGCCTGCCGCGTATCGCAGCAGACCGCCGCCTTCTGTCCCAATCCAAAGACTCCCATCTCGCGAAACCATCAGCGAGAAAACACTGTTGGTTCCTAGCTGCGGCGTGTTTTCAACGTCAAACACTGTCAACCGCGCGCCATCAAAGCGCAGCAGTCCGCCCGTCGTTCCAACCCAAAGATAATGGTCTGGGGTTTGCGCAAACGCCTGAACGGTTTGTTCGGGCAAACCATCTTGCGTTTGCCATACTTTTCGCGTGAAACCGGTCGGCGCTATTGCGAATGCCGCCGAGCACGCCAGCGCCACGCAAATTGCCGCGGTCCAGTTTCCCGCCGATGAAGCGAATCCCGGTCGATGACTCGGCTTTGCACAAGCCTCCATGACTGATCGCTTCGCTTTTGGAGTCGCGTTCATGGCTTTGGTTCGGTCGGAACCTTTTCTTCGGACTCCGACCTGAGATTCATCTCGCGGCATAACTGCGCAACGCGATCTTTCGCCAGCCGAACCTCTTGGAAGCGATTCATTTCTTTCTGTGCCTCTTCGACACACGCGTCAGCCTGTAGTGCGCAGATCCATTCATTACATCAGTCTGCACTGCCATACGCAGGTATATCAAGGCAGAATCTGGTCGGCGAGCGTTCTCCCATGACGAATTGCGCCTAACCGCTATTCGGATCGATTTTGTATGCGCGCTGTGAGTTCATCAATGCCTCATCGAACTTCCCCTGGAGCACAGCCGATCGGCGAGCCTCCGTTATTCTGAATCAGCGGTTCTCCCGGTGCGGAACATTGCTATCGCCTCAATCTCCACCAGCAGCTCGGGACGGCAAAGGATTGCCTGGATGCCAGTCGACGCCGGCAGAGGATCAAGCCCCAGATCTTTGTAAAACGCGGTGCGCTCGTCATTGAATATCTCATAATCGCGTTCGATATCGCGGAGATAACAGGTGGTGCGAACGATGTCATGCCAAGTGCAGCCTTCGCTGGCCAGCAAGCCGGTGATATTGGCGAGGGTGCGCCGCATTTGTGCCCGGAAGTCACCAATGTGCACGCTTTTCCCTTCTTCATCGATTGAAGCCGTTCCTGAAATGAGAAGAATCGTTAGTCCGTTCAAATCAATCCTCATCCCGCGGGAGAATGAGCTGGGCTTCTCGTATGAATAGGCCTCATTCAATACTCCGTGATTCGTAACAGCGCGCTTTTTGATTGGCGTACTGCCAAACGTTTCCAGGATCTCATCAATTTCTTTCATCCGTTGCCTCTCCATTTCGGGGTATTACTTTCGAGGTGTAAATCGATCGGTAGAGCGATCTGCTCATCGGTCTTCGTTCATCTCTGGCCAGATGCGCCTCGCTGGACGTTCACCAGGACATTGAGTCCATCCGCCCGAGGGAAGATGCGCCCGAATCTCATTTACGCATGGCCGCCGGAACCATTTTTTCTACTTGAATCTCCGCTGTTCCTTCCGTCAAAGTGATCAGCTGATTTGTTACCACTCCCTTGAACGCTTGCGTCGTCCCCAGCGGCCATCGGACTTCAATCTCGACGGTTTCAGATGAGCCCAGTCCAAAGTGCAGCCGTGGATCGTTTGCGGAGACGTAGCTTGACTGGCTCATTGGCTCCTGGACCTGGACGCGTGATCCGCTTCGCACAACAACACGAGCACCGATTGCACTGCGGTTGCTTTTGGTACCGCGTAGCCGAATCTTGATCCAATGATTGCCCGTTGGCGCATCGTTGCGAAGCAGCGTCGGCGGTTCATTCTGATTCATAATCAAAACGTCGAGGTCGCCGTCGTTGTCGAAGTCGCCGAACGCGCAACCCCGGCTCACGTGGCGCTGATCGAGCGCGGGCTGCGAGCCATCAGGTATTTCTTCAAATGTTCCGTTTCCCCGGTTACGGAAGACAATTCGAGGTCCTTTGCGCGGGTACTTGGGGAGAACCGCTTCAAGCTCAGGGTAGACCTGCCCAGTGACAATGAAAATATCTGGGTTGCCGTCGTTGTCGAAATCGAGCAGGCCCGCGCCCCAGCATACAAAGCGCCGCTCGCGGATGAGCCCAGCCTGCGCGGTGACATCTTCGAATTCGCCTTTACCAAGGTTATGGTAAAGACCCGTGGCCTGGTTCATGTAGTGGGTACGGACGACGTCTAGATGTCCGTCGCAATCGTAATCGGCAACGCCGACGCCCATTCCCGCCATCTCCTCGCCGTCGCCGCTTAATGCCAGGCCGCGTATCAGCGCCTCTTCGCGGAAGGTTCCGTCATGGTTGTTGATCAACGCAAGGCTGGGCGTGGAGTCGCAGGCCACAAGAATATCGGGCCAACCATCCTCGTCGATGTCGAAAGCGGCGACAGTCAATCCGTAACCGTCGTGCAAAGCTGAAACGCCGGATTGCTTCGAAACGTCGGCAAATGTGCCGTCACCGTTGTTGCGGTAAAGCAGATGCGTGGGAAACGGCAACCCTCTCGGACCGCAATTCACCGGAACGCCTTCAAAGTTGCAGTTGGGTCGCTCGAGCGATGGCGTCGGCATTTTGGCCAAATCTACATCGGCGTAGTTAGAGACAAATAGGTCAAGCAAGCCATCCCGGTTGTAGTCTACGAACGCACATCCGGACCCAAAGCGTGTTGAGGGCGAGCTCAAGCCGGCGTGCTCCGTTACATCGGTAAACGTGCCGTCGCCATTGTTTCGGTAGAGCCGGTTCTGGCCGAAGTAGGTCACAAATAAGTCTTCGTAACCGTCGTTGTTGTAGTCACCCACGCAGACTCCCACCGCCCATCCGGCGTCTAGCAGGCCTGCCTTTTCGGTCACATCAGTAAAAGTGCAATCGCGATTGTTGTGGTAGAGCCGGTTGCTGGCGCCGGGAGGAACGCTCTCGAGGAGGCGGCCTCCGAGAACGAAAACGTCCATCCAGCCATCGTTATCGTAGTCGAAAAAAGCGCAACCACCACCCATGATTTCGGTCAGATAAGTGGCATGAGTTCCCGCGCCATAGAACATCACTTTGGTGAGACCCGAGGATTCCGAAACATCCACGAAATTCGAAAACGGCCGTTGCGTTTGCGCGTCTGGCATGAATGCAAACAGAGGATCCCCGAATGGAAGCGATGCAGTAGCTAAGATCGACGGCACCGCTTTGAGCAAGCGTCGTCGCGACCAATCGTCCTGCAACAAAAATCGAGGAGTCGGCAGAATCGAATCCATCATGGGGTAGGATGCACCTCGGAGAGATCTTGGCTCATTTGACGCGCTTGCGCATTTTCGGGATCGATCTGCAACGCATGGTTCAAGGCCTGCCTGGCGTCAACCCACCGTTCTTCGCCGGCAAGTGTCGCCGCGAGATTGATCCATGCGCCAATATACGATGGCTCCGCCTGCGTCGCCGCCCGGAAATACGTCTCCGCTCGCTCCAAGTCACCATTATGCGCGTCGAGATAGCCCATCTGGTTTTGGGCCTCTGCGAGTTTGGGATCCAGCTCGATCGTTCGTGAGAGTTCGGATGTTTCGCCGGCAACGTCATTCATCTTCCCGAGAGCCCTAGAGAGTTTGTAGTGCAGAATCGCCTCGTCGGGATCCGAAGTCAGTGCATCGCGATAGCTGGCGGCGGCCTGGGCGAAATTGCCATTGGCCATCGACTGATCGCCGGACTCCGCTTTGCCAGCGGCCTGCGCCTTGCCGGATTGCGAGCTTTTCATATCCTGGTACCGGCGCAAAGCTCGCAGGGCTGCATCGGTTTCGCCAAGACTACGAAGAACGATGGCCAGAGAGTATTCCACTTCAGGAGAATCGTCGCCGAGAGCAATGCCTTTCTCGAGTTGCTCCTGTGCGCCGCGCGGATCGTCGAGATGCGCGAGGACGTTGCCTAATGCGGTGCGGCTCTGCCCGAAATCGGAATTCAGTGAAACCGATTGTTGCAAATAGTCTTTCGCCTGCTGATAATCTCCGTCCCGCTCAACTAGCACACCATTCAGGTAAAGAACTTCCCATTGCTGGGGGTATTTGATGAGAAGTTGTTTCGCAAAGGGCGCCGCCTTTTCTGCATGGCTGTTGACCAAGGCGTGGAGATACAGGACCTCGGTTGCCTGGTCGTCCGGGTGCTTTTGAATTGCCAACTCAAAGATGCTGAAGGCCTCGCGATCTCTACCCATCAACAAGAGAACCACGGCAAGTTCATTGGCTATCTGGATCGAGTCTGGAGCTGTATTGAGGCCGTCGCGCAAAACTTGAGCCGCTTCTTCGAGTCTTGCAGCGGCGGCGAACGCGATCCCCAAATTTACACACTGTACGGGCGAGAGCTGGCCGGCGGCCGCGGGCCCAGCGAGAAGTGCAATAACGGAGGGGTAATCCTCCTGGCCGATCAAATCCTGGGAAAGACCATCAAGGGCGGCCGTTGAGTTGGGATCGATGGCTAGTGCTTTCCGCCATTCAGCTTCAGCATCGCCGGTTCGTTTCAGTTTGTCGAGTGCCGCAGCCAACACGACATGAGGTCGTATATCGCTCGGATCCAGCGCTCCCGCCTTGCGAAGCGGAGCCAGCGCGGCAGAGTCATTGCCAGCGGAAAATAAGCTCAAACCCCACAGATAAGCCAGCGACGATGAAGATGGATTCATCGCGGAGGCCGAAGCAAACGCCTTGGATGCACACTCAAATTGCTTGTGATCGGCAAACCAGGTTCCCAGGTTCGCGTAGTTTCCGGCCGTCGAATGAGTTGCAATTTGCCCGCGAAATTCAGATGGGGGGGTGCATTGTGCAATCGCTGCGAATGGGGCGAAACCAACAAACGCTCCCAAAAGACCAAAATGGAGCATAGCGGTTCCGAAGGAGAGCCTTGCTCGATTCTGACGCGTTTGAAGGACCACCAACCGCCTCCGTCTCAAGTATTTACCTCGAAGAGACAACATGCCCCCTTCGGCTGATTACTCGGGCATGCGCGAGCAGTTTATATGGTTAAACCAATTCAACGCTATCCAACTAAAGGCGGAATTGCCAGGATCGATCGGACCTTCAAAACAACGAGTCGACCGTTGACTTAACTGATTGGATCGAATGGACTTCCGCGTCAAGAATCGAGCACACTCGGGTCCGGTCAGAAAATTTCAAACCAATCCTACTTTTGGCGGATGCTTTGCGCCAAATCGATGGCGTACACTTCGTCACGCCTGGGAAAACCTGTTCTGAGCGCAATGAATGTTGTGCGCTAAAGATACCGTTACGGCGGGCGGGATCCCGGAAGCGCACAAGTTTGCATTGAATTGTTGAAAACGATTTCATCCGGCCGCGACTGGAGCTGATACACGTGGTTGACGTTATTGTGATCAACCCAAATCCATGAGACAAGAAAACTTAGGAGGCAGTCATGCATTTGATCGGCGCGAAGGAGTTTCGGGCACTGCTGCTTGTCGCACTTATCGGCCTCGCATGTTCGTGCGGATTGATGTACGGGCAAGGTACGAACGGGAGCCTTACGGGACAAATCACCGATCCAACGGGTGCAGCAATCGTTGGGGCCAACGTCACTCTCACCAACACCGGCACTAGCGAATCGCAGATTGAGAAGACGGATACAACGGGCGCCTATCTCTTCAAACTTGTGCCGCCGGGCAACTACTCGTTGAGTATCGCTGCCCAGGGGTTTGCCGCGTATAACCAGACTGGCATTGTCATGAATGCCAACTTGTACGCCACGCAAAACGTCCACTTGACGATTGCCAAAGCCCAAGGTGAGGTCGTCAATGTGACGGCCAATGCCGAGTTGATTGACACCACCACGGCCGAACTGGGAATAACCATCAACCAGCAGGCGGTGAGCGAACTGCCGTTTGCAAACCGCGACCCTTCCTCTGTGGCGCTGCTGGCTCCGGGCATAACCGATGGCAACAGGGCTGGAATTGCCTGGTCGCAGAGCGGCTTCTCGTTCCCCTCTGAATCCGTGGCCTCATCAAATGGCGGCCACATCGGCAGTACGTTCTACATGCTTGACGGCGTCACCAATATGGACACCTACCTGGGCGAGAACTCGCCCACGCCCAACCCCGACGCCACGCAGGAGTTCCGCCTCATCTCCTCGAACTTCAGCGCTGCATACGGCTTCTCGACCGGCGGCGTTGTTTCCATGGCCACCCGGAGTGGTACAAACGAATGGCACGGCGGCCTCTGGGACTTCATGCGCAACGGAGATTTCGACGCCCCAAATTGGAGCAACCACCTGCAGGATACCTATCGGCGCAACCAGTTCGGCGGCGATGTCGGCGGACCGGCCATCAAGGACAAGCTCTTCTTCTTCTTCAATTACCAGGGAACCGTCCAGGCTGGCGGCCCGGGGTCCACGACGAATTCCACCACAACGCCCACCGTGCAGATGCTGAATGGGGACTTCAGCGGGCTTATCACCTATGCTCAGGCTCACAACTCCAACTGCGGCTCGGGCTTTGGCGTAGCTGCGTCGCTACAGACAACCACTTGCGGCTGGCTGAACGGGCCATTCCATACCGTCGGTGGAGTACCTAACCAACTCATCGGCTCGCTAGATCCGGTGGCCGTGCAAATCACCAACGACGGGCTGCCGGGGCACACGGCCCCAGCTTCAGGAACTGCCTCGCCGACATCCGCGGCCCAGAATCTGGCCGGAGGGATGTTATACGCGTCGGCCAACGAAGGGACTTCCACCTGGAACGAATACACGGATCGGGTTGACTACGATCTGACGAAGAACCAGCGCGTCTCGCTGCGCTCCTACGTCGACAAGTGGGTTCAGCCAGCCGGGGACACTCCTGGCAACGTGCTCTCGGTATTAAACCTGAATACCTGGAACCAGACGTTTGGAATCCAGGGCTGGTATTTTAACGAGCTCGCTTCGCACACCTGGACGGCGAACTCCACCACGGTCAACACCGTCACGGCTTTCTGGACCCAGCAAAGCGTGCATAATGGCACTGCGGTTCGCGACCATAACGGCAAGCCAATGTGCTGGTCGCGCTACATCGCGGTCACCGAGCCGGTCTGCTATATGGAAGGCGCAGGCTTCGGCGGAGCCAGTGGCGGCTGGACCGAGCCCTCAGATGAAGTCCGGGGCACATTAGGCATCTCCGACACCCTGATCAAGACCATCCACAGTCACACGATCTCGGTGGGCATCGATCTGATCCATCAGCGGGCGGTTGAAGATGCATCCAACTATCCGGCCGACGCCCTCGTCAGCTTCGGAGGCGGCTACACCGGCAATAGTGAGGCCGACTGGCTGCTTGGTTACATGAGCGGCTTCACTCAGGGAGCAGGCGAACTGGCCGACATCCAGGGATACCTGGTCGACCCGTACGTCAACGACGAGTTCCGCGTGAAGCCCGGCCTGACCCTTACCCTTGGGTTGCGCTGGGATCCGGATCTTCCGCCGGCATCTGTCGGAGGCCGCGGAGGAGCATTCGTGGCAGGCCAGCAGAGCTTCATCTTCCCCGCCGCGCCAACCGGACTGATTTTCCCCGGCGACACCAATATGATTGGGGCAGGTCTTCGCCCCGGCGACGACAAGTTCTTTGAGCCTCGCATCGGCGTAGCCTATCAGCCAAAAAACATGCCTCGCACCTCCTTCCACGCGGCATTCGGCTTGTTCAGCGCTCCAGTGGCCTACGCAAACTACAACCACGTCGTCGATCTGGCGCCCTTCGCTCCGACATTCTCTCCACCCTCGCCGTCGAATTCGCCGATTTGCAATGGTGGAGCTACCTGCACACCGAACACCGGCCAAACGATCACCGGATACGAGAACTTCCACAACCCATGGGAGACGTCGTCGTTCAACACCCCCAACGGCAACCCATTCGGCACAGGTCCCGGTCAGATTCCATGGGCCAACCCGACTTACAAGCCGCCGCTCAACTCTGCCATTGCGACTCCGATCAGTTTAGGGGCCTCCTTCAGCCGCAACTTCAAGTCGCCGATGACGGAGGAGTGGAACGTCTCCGTGGAGCAACAGATCGATTCAGTGACGGCGATCCGCGTGGCTTATGTCGGCAACGAGTCGTATCACCAGAGCTACGTGCAGGATGACAACATCGCCAGCTACAGCTACTGTACTTTCTACAACAACCCGAACTGCGCGCTTCCAACGCAAGCTAACGTCAACAATCACACCCTCAACCTGCCTGTTGCTCCGTATGGCCCCAACTTCACCAGCATTCTCGAATACGACAGCGGAGCGACGGCGGACTATCACTCACTGCAGGCCAACGTCCAGAGGCATCTGAATCATGGCCTCCAGGCGCAGACCAGCTTTACGTGGCAGAAGTCGATTGACGTGGCCAGCGTTGCCAACCTCTCCAACGGCGATGAGATGAACAATCCCAGAAACCTGCACTGGAATCGCGGTCTTTCCAATGCGTACATTCCGTTTGTCTGGACCAGCAACTTCATTTACACCAGTCCGGAGTTGAGGGGGCAGAATCTGCTGGTACGTGAAGCGCTCGCAGGCTGGGAGATAAGCCCCATCATCACCTGGCAGTCGGGCACGCCGTTCAGTATCGGTCCGGGCAACAGTAATGCTGCCTATGGCGAGCTGAACAAAGGCAGCGGCTGCCTCGAGGACTGCGCCAGCGACCGAGCTGACCGAGTCCCTGGGGTGCCCCTCAATGTTCGTCAGGGCGGGCGTTCTCACTGGACGGAGCAATACTATAACCCTGCTGCGTTTACGACACGTCACGACGGAACCTTCGGCACCAGCGGCCGGAACATGATTCAGGGCCCTCCGAGTTTCAACATCGACTCGTCGCTGATGAAGAACTTTACGATCCACGAAAAGTTCCAGCTGCAGGCCCGCTTTGAGCTCTACAATGCGACCAACCACCCCGTCATGAGCAATCCCAGCGCCAATCCGGGTGATGCGGGTGGCGGCCCTGCTCAAATCAACGGTGGTAACAACGGCTTCGGCGGCACTTCCAACTCCACACGCTATGGCCAGGCTGCGCTAAAACTGACCTTCTAACCGACACCGAAAGGCCCGGGCGGCACATTTCGCTGCCCGGGCCTTTCCTTTTTCCGGATGCCTGTTGATGTCGCAATATGCGAACGTGAACAAGAATGGAAAATCGTTTCATCGCCAGGCAAGTAGAATACAAAGCGGAAGAGGGTCACAGCTCAAGCGTGGCGCCTTGAGAGGGAATGCATGCTCGATCATGATTTCCAAAACACAAGCTGCTCGATGAAACGGCCCGTTCCCGCTTCAAGACGCGTGGTCGCGATAGTATTCACAACCTTGGCTCTGCTGTTTTTCGCTGTGCTTTTTGTGCCCACGCAGCACGGGGTCCTGAGCCAGGCGCAAAGCGAATCCGCAACGGCACCTCTTTGGCCTATCTCCATTGTTTACCCCGAAAATGAATCCATCTTCCCGCCGGGAATCACACCGCCAACTTTTCTTTGGCGCGACGGCATGGCTTCCTACTGGACGATTGATATTACCTTGCCAGGCGACTCCTCGCCGATCCACGCTGTCTCCAAAGGCGAGCGCATGCACCTCGGACCGATCGACCCGGAATGTGTGAGCGATACCAACGAATTGCCCAAGCTGACTCCCCAGCAGGCCGCATCCTGGGCTTGGACCCCCGACGATGCAACTTGGGAAACGATTCAATCACGCTCTTCCGGGAAAGCGGCGACATTAACGGTCACGGGCTACAGCACGGCAAATTCGGAGGTATCCCAGGCGCGCATCAGCTTTACAACCTCGCTCGATCCAGTGGGCGCCCCTATCTTCTACCGCGATGTCCCCCTCATGCCTTCTCAGGGCGCTAACGGTACTGTCCAACCGCTCTCCCCGTCGTCGATTCACCTGATCAAATGGCGGTTGCGCGATATTCGGCAGCCGGAAAGCCGCACGCTGCTCACCAATATGCCCACATGCGCCAACTGCCATTCGTTTTCTCTCGACGGCAAGACCATGGGCATCGATGTAGATGGTCCGGCGAACGACAAGGGGCTCTACGCGCTCGTTCCAGTCTCCCGTCACATGACCATCCGAAACCAGGATGTAATCGAATGGAATAAAGACGGCCAACCCGGTTTGACGCGCGTGGGTTTCATGTCTCAGGTTTCGCCGGATGGGCACTACGTGGTCAGCACATTTGCCCCGCCATCGCTCGACGTTCAGCGAACCTACTACATTACGAATTTCAAGGACTATCACTTCTTGCAGGTCTTCTTCCCCACTCGAGGAATACTGGAGTGGTATGACCGTGCAACCGGCCAGCGGCAACCTCTGCACGGCGCCGACGATCCTGCTTTCGTGCAGACTGACGGCGTCTGGAGCCCAGACGGGAAATGGATTGTGTTTGCGCGAGGCCAGGCTCGCGACCCATATCGTGCCTCTCAAGAGCCCGCGCTCCATGCGAATGATCCAAACGAAACGCAACTCCAGTACAACCTGTACCGCATTCCCTTCAACGATGGGCGTGGCGGCGCGCCCGAGCCCATCGCTGGCGCGTCAAACAACGGCATGAGCAATAATTTCCCCAAGGTCTCGCCCGACGGAAAATGGATCGTCTTTGTCCAGTGCCGTAACGGCCAACTGATGCGTCCGGACAGTCAGTTGTATATCGTCCCATTTGAAGGCGGTGAGGCACGCCGGCTCCGGGCAAACACGCCGCTCATGAACTCCTGGCACAGTTTTTCGCCCAACGGCCGATGGCTGGTTTTCTCCTCAAAGGCGCGCTCGCCTTACACGCAGATGTACCTGACTCACATCGATGCCAATGGAGATTCCAGCCCTGCGATTCTGATCGATAATGCAACAGCGTCAAACCGCGCTGTAAACATCCCCGAGTTTGTGAATATCTCTGGAGAGGAAATCGACGACATTCAGGTACCGGCGGTCGAAGTCTATAAGCTCATTGATCAAGCTACACACCTCGAAGATGATGGGAAAAACGCCGACGCGCTGGCTATTTGGCAAAAAGCCGAGGCTTTGGATTCGGAGAACGCCAAAGTGGAAAACGGTCTCGGTGTCGCTCTCTACCTGGATGGTCACACCAGTGAAGGCTTTGAACACATCCGAAACTCCATCCGCATTAACCCCATGTGGGTTGAAAGCCATGTTGTTTTGGGCAAATTCCTGCTCGACCAGGGACACCCGGACGAGGCAATTCCTGAATTGAATAGAGCAGCAGAACTCAAGCCGCGCTTTGCCGGGACCCAGGAGGCGCTGGCAAGCGCTTATCAGGCGCTTGGCAACTGGCACGAGGCGCTGAGTCATTGGCAAGATGCAGTGGAGCTTGATAGCAACCGGGTAAGCGCAATAGCAGGCGCTGCGTGGCTGATGGCAACCGCGCCCGATGCATCGGTGCGCGACGGCGGCCAGGCCATCACTCTGGCGAAATCGGCGATTGCCATGAGTCCGGGCGAAGATCCTGATTTGCTCGACGTGCTCGCGGCGGCTTATGCGGAAACCGGAGAATTTGATCGCGCTTCAGCCCAGATTTCGCGCGCCATCGCCGTTGCAGACACGCGCGGCAACAAGGAGCTTGCTGCCGATCTGAGGTTGCGTCAGAAATTTTACCTCGAAAAGAAGCCTTACCGGAGCGCGAATTCGTCGCGGGCTCCCCGGCTCGCTGATATGAGCGCGGAGAAATGAGCGCCGTGCTGGCCCGGACAGCTTCTCGCATTTCGCGATTCCTGATTGTCGCTTTTTTGGCGCTTCCCACGACAGCAGTAGCGCAACACACTGTTGTTCTCCTGTGGCCGGCAGGTGCGCCGGGTTCGGAGGGCAAGACCGCACCGGAAATAGTAAGAATCAGCCCCCAGGGCGATCATGTTCTCTCCAGCATTCACAGCCCTTCTGTGACGGTCTATCTGCCATCGCCGGACAAGGCGACGGGAGCCGCCGTCATTATTGCGCCGGGGGGCGGCCATCGCGAGTTGTGGATCGATCATGAGGGCTACGCTGTTGCCGGGTGGTTGAGCGATCACGGCATTGCCGGGTTTGTTTTGAAATATCGCCTTGCCCGGGAAACTGGGTCAACTTACACCGTTGAAGGTACTGAGCTTCAGGACATTCAGCGAGCCATCCGTCTGGTTCGGAGCCGCGCTGCGGAATGGGGGCTCGACCCGAGCAAGATCGGCGTCATGGGCTTTTCGGCGGGTGGAGAGTTGGCGGCGCTCGCCGCCACTAGATCCGGTGACGGAAATCCTGCGGCTTCCGATCCGATTGATCGGCTCAGTGCCGTGCCTGCATTTCAGGCATTGCTTTATCCCGCGATTCCGCCCGACCTGGCCCTCACTCCCAAAACTCCACCGGCCTTTCTGGCCTGCGGAGAAGATGACCGGCCGGACATCGCTGAAGGACTTCCCGAGCTCTATTTGTCAATGAAAAAACTTGGCATTCCGGCAGAACTGCACGTGTTTGCGCATGTTGGGCACGGGTTTGGCATTCGCAGCAGCAATGCCGCAAATGTAAGCTCATGGCCGGACTTGTTCTATCGCTGGATGGGCTCGAGCGGGCTCCTCAAGAGCGAAGAATAGTCGAATTCTGCAAGCGTCTTCCCTGTTCCTGAACAGCTTGCGCCGGGTGCTCGTGTTCGGTCCTCGGCTCGCTCCACACTTCTGCGCAAAATGCCTCGAATCAGACTTTTGGCTGATTCCCCTAGGCACCGAAGCGCCTATATTAACTTATGCCAAATGTGCGCTTTATTCTCATTGAACAAGATTGGCAATCCTTTGTTAAAGAAGGTGTCCATTGTGTTCCCCGGCAACTGCTGATTCTGCAACGAAAAGTCGCGGCCCATCCTCAACGAAACAAGTTTTCGCGGGCGAAATGCCGGGCTGTCGGACTTCAATCAGCAAGAAGGATCAAATGGTTTATTTGCCACCACTTTATTCGTTGCGAAGAATCGTATCCAGCTGTCCTGCATTCGCGCCGCGCTAAAAGCACATGTTGCCGACGACGATTCAATGACTCTTGACGAACAAGACGTTTTTATCTGTGACATTTGAACTCGAACGGGATGGAGAAGCAAATGACGATTTCACGAAGAGGTTTTCTAGAGTCCACCGCCATTACTGCGGCGGGTCTAACGATCGAGAATCTCCTCGGGCGGGAAAGCGCGGCCGCTCAGACCGCGGGCTCAAAGAGAATCAACTCGTCCGCATGGCCACGCAAGCCCGAAGCTCGCCTGCGGTTGAGCTTTAATCGGGACTGGCGCTTCATCCGGCCCGATGAAGCGCCTGCCAATTTCGAGCGGCTATCCACTCAGGTACAAAGAGGCTCGGACCTGCCCGTCTGGAACGATGCTGCATGGGAACGCGTCAATCTGCCTCACACTGTGCGCCTTGAACCGCTCGATGCAAGCGGCGGACGCAATTATAGGGGGATTTGCTGGTATCAAAAACACTTTACGGCGCCATCGAATTGGCACGGACGAACCGTGCACTTGGTGTGTCAGGGTGCAATGCAGGTTGCCGATTTGTGGCTGAACGGCAAGTATTTGACAACCCATTATTGCGGCTATCTTCCGTTTACCGTCGACATTTCAAAACATTTGCAATTTGGCGAGCATGCGTCAAACGTATTCACCGTGCTTCTGGACAACTCGGATAATCCTGAAGTGCCGCCGGGCAAACCGCAGGACAGCCTTGATTTTGTTTATTTCGGCGGGCTTTATCGTGGCGTCACGCTTGAGGTGATGGACAGTCTGCACATTAGCGACCCGATCCTGTCGGACAAAGTTGCGGGCGGGGGAACATTCGTTACCTTTCCGCAAGTCTCGACTGACAGTGCGACCGTACAGGTTCAGACGGACCTGGAAAACGTCTCAGCCGATCGACGCCGAGCACGCGTGCGCCAGGAGTTGTTCAGCACCGACGGAGTCTTAGTTGCAGCCACGGAAAGCGCGATCGATGTCGATCCAAACACATCGAAGTCGCTGACTCAGCGCGTTGAAGTGCGAACGCCACAACTATGGCATCCGGAGCGCCCCTATCTTTACTTGCTGCACACCGCGGTTCTCGAAGAGGGCGGCGCGGATGCCAAAATGATCGACGACCAATTCGCGCGCATAGGTATCCGAACTTTTCACGTCGATAAAGACGAGGGGCTCAAGATCAACGGCGAGTACTTCTTCTCTCTTGGCGCCAATCGCCACCAGGACCATCCTTATGTTGGCTACGCACTGCCCGCCTCTGCGCATCACCGCGATGCGGTCAAGCTGCGTCAGGCTGGTTTCACTTCTTATCGTTGCCATTACCCCCAGGACCCGGCCTTCATGGATGCGTGCGACGAGCTTGGCATTCTGGCCGTCGTCTCCAATCCGGGCTGGCAGTTCATGGGAGACGAGTTGTTCCGAAAACGCGTTTACCAGAACGCGCGAGAGATGATTCGCCGCGACCGCAACCATCCCTGCGTCCTGCTGTGGGAAGCCCAACTCAACGAGACAGACAACAGTCTCGTCGCGGCGGATCTTTACCGTATCGTTCACGAGGAGTTCCCTGTCGAAGGCTGCTATGCCGCCGGCGACCGTGTGGGTAAACCGGTCCCAGGCTTTGACGGATGGGATGTGGAGTACTCGCGAAACAACGGCACCAAGCCGTTGTGGATTCGCGAGTGGGGCGATCAGGTGGATAACTGGACAGACCAGCAGGGAAGCGTCCGCGTGGCAAGAGAATGGGGCGAAACTGCGATGCTCACCCAGTCGGCGCGTCATCTCGAAGCTCTGGATGCAATCTACGCCAAATTGGGCGCACCACCCGCTCCGGGCGCTGCACGTGCGGCGGGGGCCGATCTTTGGGCCGGGATTGACTACTATCGCGGTTACCACCATCAACCCTTCTATGGCTCTCCACTGGACTTGTTTCGGCTGCCAAAGTTCGACTACTACCTCTTCCAAAGCCAACGTCCATTGGAAAAAATGAAACTGAACATCGGAAGCGGTCCCATGGTGTACATCACCAACTTCGCAACGTTTCAATCTCCAGTTACGGTTATGGTCTTCAGCAATTGCGAGGAGGTGCGTTTATCGCAGAATGGCAAGGAAATCGCCACGCAGAAACCCGACTCTGGATTTCATCTGCCCCATCCCCCTTTTACGTTCCATCTTTCACAGTTCAGCGAACTGCATTCCATGCTTTTTGCCACAGGCATTGCAAAACCGGGAACCGCGATCGGTAACGTGAAGGCGGAGGGGCACGTAGGCGGGGAGGTTGTTGCGGTCCACGAGCTGCAGCCCCCCGGTGTTCCGACTCAACTGATGCTGGTACAGGACGATTGCGGCCGGAATCTGGTTGCCGATGGATCCGACTGGGTGCGTGTCTATGCCCACGTTTGCGATAACCGTGGGACAACCTATCCCTACGGGAACGACCAAATCACGTTCAAAGTCAGCGGCGACGGCGAGCTGATTGGCGGCCGCAGCGGCGTCGCAAACCCGGTGCGAGCAGCCGCGGGGATTGCAACCGCACTCATTCGCTCCACTGACAAAACGGGGCCAATTGTTGTTGAGGCTAATGCCTTCGGATTAACAACAGCGACTCTGAAGATTTCATCAAGCGAGATCAGCGATTAGCTGAGCCTTTCTGTTATGGCGGTGGATGTGCCCATGGTTCGAACTCTCATCCTTAGCATCGTCTTCGCTCTTCCCGGAATTGCTTCGGCTCAAGACTCGTCGAAGATGCGGCCGCCGATCACAGGCATCGTCCACGTCACGCTTTATGCGGACGACATGGCGAAGTCGCAGCAGTTCTATCAGTCCTTGCTTGGCTGGGAGATGGTGCCTGAAGGCCATGCAAAGTCTGGAGTCCGCTTTTATGCAAACCATCTGCAATACATTAAGCTGATCTCTCCACGGGATCCGGGTCGCATCAGCTCCCTGGACTCTATCGCCTTTGCCACAACCGACGCGGAGTCCCTACGGCGCTATTTGGACAGCCGGCAGGTTCTTGTGCCAAAAGCTTTGACCATTGATCGCGACGGATCAAAGGCCTTTCTCGTCCACGACCCTGAAGGAAACAGGATCGAATTCGCACAACCAGGAACCCATCCAGTTCCGGAGCCCAGGCTGGCATCGAATCGACTCAGCTCACATATCATTCATGCCGGCTATGTCGTGCGCAACCGCGCCGTGATGGATCACTTCTACAAGGACATACTCGGATTTCACCTTTATTGGCAGGGTGGGGCCAAAGAGGGCGACATCGATTGGGTCATGATGCAAGTTCCAAATGGAACCGACTGGATCGAATACATGCTGTATTTGCCTGATCGGCCAACACGCGCACAACTTGGCAGCGCGGATCACTTTGCTCCGGGCGTGGTGAGTGTCGCCCAATTGCAACGCCAGCTCGAGCAGCGCGGATGGAAACCTGCGCAGGGCAAGAATCCACAAGTGCTCGGAGTTGACGGCAAACTTCAATTGGACTTGACCGATCCCGCAGGCACGCGAGTCGAATTCATGGAGTTCCTGCCGGTCCAGACTCCATGCTGTTCCCCTTACACCGGAATTCAGCCCTCGCCGGATCCCAATCAATGGTAGTGGAGGAGAAGCAGATGAGAATCGCGTCATTGGCGGTGAAAGGTGATGATCAGATGAGAACCGCAAGAAGATGTGCATTGGCAGTCGCTCTGTGTTTCGACTTCGCGAGCGCAACCGCTCAGCAAAGTCCATCCGCCGTTGACCGCTATCCCGCACCGTCGTCTGGCCTTGATGACGGCCGCCCCCTTCACGTTGCAAGGTTTGATCGCACCTCGGATCATGCGTTGCTGGCCATGGAAAGACGCGCGCACGAACTGGGAATTCAGGGCGTCGCTGTTGTGGCGTACTTCGATGGTGACAGTGTTCGATCGTGGGTTTCGAAGATGATCGTTGTGGGCAGTGGAATCGAGGATCAGCCCGCGCAGAACCAAAAGGTGTCCAATCTGCTCGCAATCGCTTATTCGAAGGCGGCGGAAATGGCCGATACTCTGAAAAACAGCGGTAGCCAGGTCCGGCCCCCTCTCACTGGGGAATTTGGTTGGAACGGAGGTGCAATCGCGCGAGGGAAACATGGTTATCTCGTTGCAGCCTTTAGCGGAGGAAAGGGAGACCAGGACTTCAGCGTTTCCACCGCCGGCATCGAGGAGATGAAGAAGGGCATGTAGACTGCGGTGAGCAGTTTTTGTCAGACAAGGTGAGGGGGCATGATCTCATTTTCTCGTCGTCGATTTCTGCAGAACGGAGCGATCGCTGGAGCTTCATCGTTCTTATTCGTACCTCCCGGCAAGATTCACGCCGCGCTCGCCAGAGCGCCGATTGGCATCCAGCTCTACACAGTCGGAAAGGAATTACAAGGCGATGTGCGCGGCACTCTAAGGCAAATCGCCGGGATCGGCTACACCGAGGTGGAAACCGCGGGCTTTGCCGGTCTGACTGCCCGGGAGTTCCGCGACGAGCTCACGCGCGCGGGACTCCATTGCCACAGCGCTCACATGCAATGGAACGTCCAGGACCTCGGCCTCCTTTTCGAAGATGCGCACGCGCTTGGAGTCAATTTCGTCGTAAGCTCAGCGCTGTTTCCGCCCGCAATCAGCGATGGCCCAACTGTAGATGGCTACAAAAAGCTGGCAGCAAAATTGAATGACATCGCGCAAAAAACGCACGACGCAGGTTTGCAATATGCATACCACAACCACAACTTCGAGTTCAAAGACCTCGGCGCCGGCATCATTGGCTACGACATTCTATTGAGCGAAACTGATCCAGCGCTCGTTCAATTCGAGCTTGACTGCGGGTGGATGATCGCGGCAGGATTCCAGCCGATCGAGTACTTTAAAAAGTACTCTCGCCGTTACAGGATGCTGCATATCAAGGATTTCGTTGCTGGCAGCAAGATCAGTACCTCACTAGCGCCAGGTCTCAGGCCCCAGGGTACTGAACTCGGAAGAGGGCATATTGATTACAAACCGATCCTCGAAGCGGCTCGCGGCACGGCGGTCAAATACCTCTATGTTGAACAGGAACCGCCTTTCCTGGATATGCCAGCGCTGGATGCCGCCAAAGTGGACTACGACTATCTTTACCGGCTCTAGGAGCGGACCCTTACCGAGAGCGTGCAACTCCCAAAGACGATTGATCGAGCCTCGTCATCTGGGGTTATAAGAACCGTTGAGACCAGCTACGGCTGGGAAAGGAGAGGGATGGTTATGAATCGTCGCACATTTGTTCAGCTTGCTGCCGGAGCATCGCTCGCGCAGCCGCTGCTCGCCGAAGCGCTACAGTCCGCCCCCACTGCACCCCCCCCGCAAGCCGCCACCGACCCATCCAGGTTCCATTTTTCGGTCATGCTATGGACCCTTGAGAAACAGTTTCCGTTCGAGCGCTGTGTCGAAATCGCTGCAGAGGCGGGTTACAACGGAGTTCAGCTCGTGGGAGAGTTTCAGAAGTGGACCGCGGAAGATACTCAGCGGATCATGAGCCGTATCCATTCTCTAGGCCTCGTTGTCGATTCCATGAGCGGTGTACGGGCGGGCTTTTCGACTGTTTCCGATAGGGAGATCTTCATCTCGCAGTTTAAAGATCAACTTGAAGCGGCGAAGCGGCTTGGTTGTCCACAGGTCATTCTTCTATCTGGAAAGCGCGTGCAGGAATTAAGTCCTGCTGCACAAACGCAGACCGCAGTCGAAAATCTTAAGCGCGCTGCAGATCTCGCCGCCAATGACCATATTGAGATCGTAATCGAGCCGATCGATGCGCTCGAAAATCCCACGATCTTTCTTCAGACCGTAACCGATGCTTTCGAGATCGTTCAGCAGGTCGGCAGGCCGAACGTGAAGGTTCTTTATGACTTCTATCATGAGCAGCGTGGCTTCGGTAATTTGATAGAAAAACTAGTCAATCACATCGATCAAGTCGGGCTGGTTCACATCGCCGATGTTCCGGGACGCCACGAACCCGGCACAGGCGAGATAAACTACGCGACAATTTATCGTAACCTCGCGGATCTTCGCTATGACAGGTTCATTGCCATGGAATTCTATCCAACCGGAGATGCCGTCGATTCGCTCAAGAATGCTCGCATTGAAGTCGCGCAGGCTATCCGAGGCGCTTGTCTTTCCATGCCAGATTGAGTCTGTGCCTCGCCAAAATGGTATCCCGGGGATGAAGATAGGCTTGACGCCTACGCTCCGCCGGTGCTTTGGCATCAAGTTGGATCGGATAACGGAAAGCTGATGATTGCCATGCACTTAAGAATGCAGGGACGCACAACATGTGGCGTCCGCGTTGTCGTTCGCCAACTCGCTCGTTTGCTGACTCGCCACCTCTTATCCCAGCGCCTCGCCAACCTTCGCCTCGGCGAACAGCCATGCATACAGAGCCACACCGATATAACAGACCACCGGAACAAGGTAGGCAGTCTGCAGCGGAAGCATCCCCATCAATTTCGTCAGCACCGCGCCGCCCAGGATCGCCATTACCAGGAACGATCCCGCGGTCTTGGTTTTCTCGCCCATGCCCTTCAAGCCAAGCGCAAAGATGGTCGGGAACATGATCGACATGAACAGGCTCGTCGTAAGCAAACAGCCGACTCCGACCCAGCTCGGGCGGACCACAGCAACCAGACACAAGGCGACATTGATCACGGAATACACCACCAGCATAATCCGCGCGTGGAAGTGCCTCATGAGCCACGCCGAGCTAAACCGGCCTACAGCAAACGCCGCCAATGTGCCTGTAAGCATGTAGCCCGCCGCCTTGTCGCCAACGCCCGTGGCCGATTCCACATAGGAAATGAAGTAACTCCATGTGCCGACCTGCGCGCCCACGTAAAGAAACTGCGCCAGCACCGCAAAGACAAAGTGCGGCTGCCAGAGTCGTACCTTCATACCGCCTGCTGCCGCGCTCTCCGAAACATCTTCGCTCCCAAGATCAGGAAACCTGGTCATCAGGATCAGCAACGCCCACAAAAATGCGAGGCATCCAAGAACCACATACGGGGTCACCACGCGCAAAGTCTCGGAATGGAGATAGGCCTGATAGGTTCCTGCCGTCTGCATGGCCGCCACTTGCGCATCGCTCAGCTTCACGCCGGAGAAGATGAATACCGTCCCAATCAGGCCCGCGCTGATTGACCCCAACGGATTAAATGCTTGCGACAGGTTCAGCCGGCGCTCGCTCGACCCTGCCGGCCCGAGTTGCGCGATAAACGAATTCGACCCCGTTTCAAGAAACGACAATCCGCTCGCGATAACAAACTGTGCAACAAGAAAGAACGCGTATAGGCCTGTTTGCGCCGCGGGATAAAACAAGAGGCACCCGCTGCCTAAAAGGCAAAGCCCTGTCACAATGCCCATCTTGTAGCCGAACCGTCGCATCAACTGCCCCGCTGGAATGGCCAGCAAGAAGTAGCCCAGGTAAAACCAGATCTGCACTCCTGCGGCGCTCGACCGGTTGATATTGAACGACTTCATGAATTGCCGGATCAGAATGTCGTTCAAATTGTTCGGAATCGCCCACAGAAAGAACAGCACCGTGACCACGAGGAACGGCAATAGCCTTCCGGCGGGGATCAGCTGTGCTTCAATGTCTTCGTGATTGTTCGGCGAGGGCGAGTTGCCTTGCCCGTCCGGTGCGACGGAGTAGCTCACGGCGATTTTTCCTCCTGGAAAGAGAGATGGAACGAGGCGCCGGAGCTGTTGCTCACTCTACGCCAAATAGACCTTCAGCGTGATGCCGATATCTGAGAATTTTTCGGCAGGCATCTGGACCCTCAACGCGGTCTCGTCCTGCTTCCAGTTGAGATCGCCCTTGTTCCCGAGCAGTTCCACCTTAAGAATGTTGCCCGGCTGCTGCGGGCTGGCGAGGCCAAGAGCCTTTACCGCCGCTTCTTTCTCCGGCCAACCCATGACGAATGCGTAAAGCGAGCTGCCCTTTGCGGTGAAGCGCACATCCTCGGCGGTCATGTCGTTCTGTTTGTCTTCGTTGAAATTTCCGGTCACTATTTTTGTCTTGGTAGAGGGGCCTTCGCCGTAGATCTTCCAGGGGCGCGTCGCGTAGATGCCTTCGCTGTTGATCTGCATCCACTGGGTGATGCCCTCAAGCACCTCCATCTCTTCGAAGTCCAATTGGCCTGAGTTGGGCAGCGGGAAGTTCAGCAGCAGATTGCCATTCTTGCTCACGATGTCAGTCAGCAGATCGACGACCTTTTTGGCAGTCTTGTATTTCTGCCCTCGCTTGTAGTGCCATTGCCCGATGCAGGTATCGGTCTGCCACGGATTTTCCGCGATGCCATCCGCCACGCCGCGCTCATGGTCGAGCGCGCATGTGCCCACGGCACAATCCGACGGGTCTTTGCTGGTGTAGACCGCTTCGACTTTGCCTCCATTCAACCGGGCGCTTTCGTTGTAAAGGTGAGCCACCATTTTGAGGCCGTATACCTCGAAAGGCAGGTGGCCGTCAGTGTAGAGAATGTCGGGGTGATACTTGTCGACAAGGTCGGTCATGCGATTGAGATACTCCTGCCGCCACGAATCGGGAATGCCGTCGTCGTTCCAGGTCAGCTTGTCAATGAACGGTACACAGCCGGCGTCGTGATAGAGGTCGGAATACTTCGGATCGACCCCGTCGTAGGAAACGCCGGCCATTGGCCCGGTCTTGTCGGCGCCGTGGCTCACCGCGAACCATTTGTAGCTGATCCAAAGGTGTTCGCTCACACCGAAGCGCAGGCCATGATTGCGCGCGGCTTTTTGCCATAGTCCTACCACGTCCTTTTTCGGCCCCATGTTGACTGAGTTCCAGCGCGTGTACTTCGAGTTCCACAGGTCGAAGTTGTCGTGATGCACGCCCATGCTGAAAAAGTACTTTGCGCCGGCCTTCTTGTAGAGACCTATCAGATGATCCGGGTCCCATTTCTCTGCTTTCCAGATATTCACCAGGTCCTTATAGCCGACCTTGGAGGGATGGCCATAGGTCTCGCAATGGTACAGGTATTGCGGCTCGCCCTGGATGTACATGTTGCGAGCGTACCAGTCGCCGTCTTCAATCGCGGACTGAGGTCCCCAGTGCGCCCAGATGCCGAACTTGGCATCGCGAAACCAGTCAGGAATCTGGTAGGCTTGCAAAGATTCCCTGGTTGGCATGAAGGGACCACTCTGCCCCGCCTGTTGCGAACGCGCAAGCTTCCCGAAAGCCAGGGCGGAACACGCGCCACCCAACGATTGAAGCACTTCCCGGCGATTCATTTTCATAAGGTCCCTTTCATTTTGTGCGCTCGGCCTCTGTGTTTGGCATTTGGGCCGGCTAGCGATGCGCGGTTGTGCCGAGCCCGATTGCGCTCATTGCTTCTTGTCTGACGCAGCCACCGCTCTCCGTAATCGTTGTTCCGCCTCGGCGCTCCAATAGCCACAGTCAAGTTCGAAAAAGATTGAGGTGTAAGGAATCGTGAGTTCGGTCTTGAAAATGAGGACGTGGAAAGTTTGAGCGGTCTGGTCGAGCTTGGCGACGATCTGCTCATGAGGCAGAGTGGTTGTCTTTGCGAATTTGAGTAGCTCCGCGAGCTGAGTGCGGTAGCGCGATATACCTGGCGCATCAGCCTCCGCGACGAATTGCAATTCTTGGTCGAGATAAATCTTGGCGCTGACGTGTTTGCTGACTGCAATCGCGTCGCGTATATCGCGCGCGACCTCGATTTGGCCGGCGCCGGAAACAATGGTTTCAATGCCGGGTCTGGACTGGGCCGGATATGCCGAGTCCGCAACCACGATCCAATTGCGATGGCCGAAGAGCGGCAAAAACGCCTTCAATTGGCCTTTCCAGTTAGCTTTCGTGATCCCTGGCGCGACGGTCATGGCTTCTGTCCTCGATCCCGATTCATTGCAGTTCTTCGTCCGCGCACACTGCAACCTTGCCGCATTTCCCTGACGCCATCAGCGCATAGGCCTCGGAGGCGCGCTCCAGCGGGAACCGGTGCGTGATGATTTCGGCCGGATGCAGATTCCATCGCACCAGTCGCTCGACCAGTTCTTCCATCAGCCAGGTGGAGGTGACCCACGAGCCGTAGAGCGTCTTCTGATCGTGAATCATATCGGGCGAGGGATTGAATTCGACGCGCCCACCTTCGCCGAGAAAAACAATCCGGCCCCACTTGCGAGTGGCGCGAATCGCGGTGGCTCGAGCGGCGTCGTTCGCCGAGCAGTCAACGGCGCGCTCCACGCCCATACCTCCGGTAAGCCGCCTGACTTCGGCGACATTGTCAGGGCCGGATGCGAGAACGGCATCGCAAAGGCCAAGATTCAGCGCAATCTCCATGCGCTCGGGCACCACGTCGATGCCGATGATTTTCTGCGCACCGAGCTTGCGGCAAAGCGCGCCGGTAGCTAGGCCCACCGGGCCCAGGCCAGTAATGAGCACGACGTGATTGCCGTCAACGCCGATCTTTTCCAGACCCTCGTAGACGGTGCCGAATCCGCAGGCGACCTGCGCGCCGTCTCCATAGGAAAGCTCATCGGGCAAGGCGATGAGGTCTTTCTCCTCGGCCACCATGTATTCGGCCATTCCACCGTCGCGCTGCCAGCCATAGGCTCGGCGATATTTTTCGCTGGTGCACGAGATCATGTAGCCGCGCCGGCAGTCGTTGCAGACTCCGCAGCCCGAGATGTGATAGACGATGACACGATCGCCGATTTTGAAGCGGCGGCAGCCCGGGCCGCTCGAGACGATCTGCCCAGCAGGCTCATGGCCCGCGATGACGCCCTGGTAGCCTTCAGGGCCTTTGCCGAGATGTTCGTGATAGATGGCGCGAATGTCGGAGCCGCAGATTGTTGACGCCTTCACGCGCAACAAAACTTCGCCATGGCCCGGCTCCGGCACCGGTACGGTGCGCATCTCGACAGTCGAGTTGCCAGGAAGAAACGTTGCGGTCATGGTGGTATTCATGTCTTCGTTCTCCGGATCACTGCTTTCAGCCAGTAGCCACCGTTGCGAAAACTGAAAGCTAAAAGCGACCAGCTCCGGGCTCCAGGATTGCGTTTACGGCGGGGTGATTTCGCCGTTTAAGTCCCAAAGATCTTCCCACATCTGGCCCTCTTTCCACAGGAATACTTGCCCCTTGATCAAGCGACAGTTGCGATCGATGGTGGCGATGGAACGCATCTCCTCGTCGGTCAGCGGGTCTCCCATGACGCCCTCGAGATTGGCGCGGTAATGATGAGCGGAAAAGGGAATGGGCGTTTGCCCGCGCTGCACGGCCCACTTGATGCACACCACTGCCGGTTGAATGCGATGACGTTCGGCGATGCGCACGATCACCGGATCCTGGGTCGGCGCGGTGTCCTCGGAGGTGCGGTCACGCTCCGGCCGTCCCGGCGAGCCTATGGGGCAGTAACCAACGGGCTGTATACCATTTTCGAGCGCAAAGTGGAAAAGCTCAGGCTGCTGGAAGTGTGGATGCAATTCCATCTCGTTGACGGCAGGCTTGATTCGGGCGTCGCGCAGAACAAGCTTCAGTTTGGGAATGGTCATGTTGGAAGTGCCGATGTGCCCCACCAGGCCCATGTCCACCAGTTCTTCCATCTTGCGCCAGGTCTTCATGTAGTTCGCGTGAATGTAGGGCCTGGCGTCGGGAGAGCGCGAGGTAACGTCGCAACCTGGCAGATGAAAATTCGGGAACGGCCAATGCACTAGGTAGAGATCAAGGTAGTTGAGGCCCAAATCGGAAAGCGACTGGCGGCAGGAGGCGATTACGTCGTCTTCGCCGTGCTTGTCGTTCCAGAGCTTGGAGGTGATCCAAAGGTCTTCGCGCCTAATTCCGCCGCAGAGAATCTCTTCAATCGATGCGCCGATCTCGGCCTCGTTACGGTAGACCGAGGCGCAATCGAAGTGCCGGTAACCGGCCGCTGCCGCTCCCTTTACCACCTCGGCGACTTCGGCCGCGGAGACGTGATCGGATCCAAAAGTACCCAAGCCGATCGCCGGCATGGTTGCCCCACTGGAAAGAGTTCTTCGAGGCACTAGAGCTGGATCAACAGAATCTCCTGCCGAGATCCCAGGACCGCCATGCTGTTGCATTTCTTGCTCCTATTGGCCACCACTCCTCCGGTTCAAGCAAAAACCAGGAAAGATGTAGATGGGGCGCAATCTGGACTCTGGGTCTGGACGATGTCGAATTGCGCTATCCAACTCTTCGCACTCAAGAGTATACGATAAAGGTATCGTTACTGTAAACGCCAGCAAGAGCACTCATGCTGCAGCCTAGCCGGATTCCAGCACAAGGTTCGCATACTGGACCGTGTCACCGGTTCGAATGATCCCAATGACTTGCGGCACCCGTTTCTTGAGGTCAATGTGTGGCTCGAATTCTAAAGGAATGCCATCCAACGCGCGCTTGAATTGCATGATCGTCTCAGGGCTATTTACCTCGTTAAATTCCTCAGACATGAAAGCCCGGGCCACACAGAAGTTACGGCGAATGGCCATCAATACATCGAGAACTCTGGGCATGTCATCGACCAGAGAAATATCGACTGTCTCGACTTCCTTCCAATAGGGAAACCCGCGATCCGCAATGAGCAAGGTATTGGTATGCCTGACGCGGCTAAGCAATGAGTTGATTTTCGGGTTCAGGATTCCTGATTTCAGCATCTGTAGCAATCTCCCAAGTCATTTCAAATGAATTCTAAATCGTGGACTCTTGCCAAGAGCGGACAATTGTCACAACCTGGCTTCCACTGGGAGGGGTTTGCCCCGTTTCCGCGCCAGGTCCTGCCTGTCCCTGAGCGGCTAACCATCGAAAGCCAGGGTTCATAGCGCCAGAAGGAAACCAGGCCGTGCGGCCTCGATAGCGTCCGCCGCAGCGCTCAAGAGAGTTACGCCGGTTTCGCATCGAGTCCCGGCGGCGGAAACTACATTCAGGACGATCTTGATCGCCTTTTCACCGTCCAATGAACGATCCGCCGACTCCGATTTTTCACTGACTGGACCGGCTCCTGTGCATTGCCTTGAAGACGGCTCTGGCGACCCGGCAATAGCCTGCGGGAAGTCCTTGGTGACCTTGTCGCTCCTGTAGCCCGGAGCGCATCCGCGCGAGAGGGTCATCAGGATTGAGCCTCAGTTAATTGCCTGCGCTCCAATTGGATAGAATGCGGGCAGTGGGGCAGTGGCCGTAGGCGTTGAAAGGGCCAGCTCATGTCTTCGCTTGAATGCGGATGTGCGCCGGACATCCCGGTTGACAAGACAGTGGAGCGGAAATATGGTTCTAGAGTGCCGTAAAGTAATCGTTACAGTTGCCCCAAAGGCTGCACAGGATTTGAGGCAGGACCAACAACGCGCTTACCTTGCCGAAGCCACCGGACGCGCGTGAATTCAGGAACCGCGCCTGCCTTCATGAGTGGAGCGCCGATCGATCAGGTACCTGCGAAAATATCGCCCGGCCAGGGCGGAGTGGGGCAATGGGCCAAATTCAGGAGCGCTCGATCGAATGAATCGATGTGAGTTTCGCATTCCGCGGCCACGGCAAGGACGTGCGGCGCTGCTGGCGCTTGCAGTTTTCGGTCCGGGCATCCTGGCGGTTCCAGACCTTCCGGCGCAGGCTACGACTCACAGTCAAATGGCGGAGCAATCGGAGGTCCCAGGCAGGTTTGTCGACATTACAGAGAAAGTGGGAGTGCATTTCCTGCACCAGGCGCCTCACACTTCTCGCAAGTATCTTATTGAGACCATGGGCTCCGGCGTGGCACTTTTCGATTGCGACAATGACGGCCGGCTGGACCTATATCTTGTCAATGGCGCGCCCTATCCCGATCCAACTCCAAAGGGATTCATTCCACAGAAGACCGGGCCTGAGTATTGGAACAGGATGTATCATCAAAAGCCCGATGGGACATTCGAAGATATCACCGAAAAGTCGGGACTCAAGGGTGTCGGCTACGGAATGGGCGTGGCAGTGGCCGACTATGACAACGATGGATTCGAGGATGTTTTCGTTACCGGCTATGGCGGAAATCGACTTTACCATAACAATGGCAATTGCACATTTACTGACGTAACGGACCAAGCGGGAGTCCGAGGCAGTGGCTGGTCTACCTCTGCTGCGTGGGTCGACCTGGACAATGACGGCCTTCTCGATCTGGTTGTGCTCCGTTATGTGACGTGGGATTGGGATGATCTCTGGTGCGGGCCCGAGCACCGCGAGGGCTTTCGCGGTTATTGCCATCCCGACGTCTTCCAGCCCATCACCATGCTCGTTTACCACAACGACGGCAACGGCCATTTCACCGAAGTATCTCACAAGCTAGGTCTCGACAAGCCAGCTAAAGCTCTTGGTATTGCGCTCGCCGACTACGACGAGGATGGCCGCATCGATCTTTACGTCGCAAACGATTCCATGCAGGAGTTTCTGTTTCACCAGAAGCCGGATGGGACTTTTGAGGAAGTTGGCCTTGAAGCCGGAGTTGCGGTGAATGATTCCGGGCAGACATTCGCTGGCATGGGAGCTGATTTCGCAGACTATAACAATGACGGATGGCCGGACCTTGTGGTGACCGATTTGGCCAATCAGAGATACTGCCTTTTCCGAAACAATGGTGATGGATCGTTCGACGATGTCTCCAGTTCGGAAGGAATAGGCCCCCTGTCGCAGCTTCACTCGGGCTGGAGTGTGCGATTTCTGGATTATGACAATGACGGTTGGAAGGATCTGCTGGTTGCACAGGGTCATGATCTGGATACCATTCAAAACGTGTCTCCCCAGCTTCGTTATCGGGAGCCGATGATGCTTTTGAGGAATACAGGCAAAAGTTTTGTTGATGTTTCGTCTATTTCCGGTGACGTTTTCCACGAAGCATGGGTCGGCCGCGGCATGGCCATCGGCGACATCAACAACGACGGGCGAATCGATGCGGTGGTGAGCACCAACGGTGGCCCGGCGCATATTCTGCTCAATGAGACTGTTACTTCAAATCACTGGATCACCTTGCACCTCACCGGGCACAAGAGCAACCGCGACGGCATTGGGGCGGTGGTGCAAATTACCACCGCAAACGGATCACAGTGGGCAACCGTGTCGACTGCCAGCGGATATCTGTCCTCGAGCGACCCGCGCGTGCACTTTGGCATGGGCAATTGCCCCATGGCAACGCGAATCGAGATTCGCTGGCCAAGCGGAATCAGGCAGGTTCTTACGAATGTGCAGGGCGACCGGCAGATTCAGGTGGATGAGCCCGCGGCAAAAGACGCCAACTACGTGGGCGGTCCGGCAACGAAGCACTAATGCGTTTTTTGTTCCCGCCAATGTCTCATGATGTTCCGAATTGAGGGTGGTTCAGGGCTTTTCGGTTGAAGGAGAACCAACAATCTTTGCGGTAGAACCAAAGTGCCGGTAATCCCGGAACTCCAGTTCGTTCAGAACGGCTTCGCTACGCCCTTGGATCAGGCTGAGCCGCCCGCCGATCGGCAACAGGAAGTCGTGATCGTTAACAACGATATAGTCGTAGTCAACGCTGATTGCGGTGGCGCGGACGGGGAGTTTGGCAGGCAAATCGTCGGCCACAAGCGTAATGCGGCGAACGCTCCGGGTTGCGGTGTCAATGAAAACTTGGCCGTGAAAGCCGACGGTAGCCCCAAGCGGGTTGCCCGCCGATACACCGAACTCGGAGTTCTCGCGTGCCACCCGAAAGTCGAAAACCTGAACTGTACCGTCTCCGAGAAGGGCGGTTCCAGTCCATTTGAAGTTAGGCTTGGACGACGGTTGAAACACGATCTTGAGAAGCCCCCCGAACTCCCCGTGCGACATCCAGCCATCCAGGCTTTCTCTCGCCGTTCTGCTTTTCTGGCCGTTGGCTTCAAGCATGGTCCGGTATTCCACATTATCCCTGTAAGTGAGCAATTCGGCGAAGCTATCTTTAGGCTTCCAGTTGCCGTCTCCCCGCGGATCGACAGAACGTTTGGTGACTTCAACACATATGAAATTCGGCAGCGACGCGCTGTAGCCAATGGCTCGCTGCGTGGCATCCTCGAGGATGGACTTGAGTCGGTCCCGCGCGGGGGGCGGAATCGGGCCCGCTGGGAATGTAATGGAGAGCGGGCCCGTGGCGAGAGACGCGAACGCAGAAGCCAGTGAGACGGAATCGCCAACCTGGGGTTCTCCCGCGTCTGCCGGTCCATCCATCAGGGTGAAACGAGCATAGGCTTCTGCGGTCTCTCCTCCCTGACCGATCGTTGCCTTGATCTCGTAGTCGCCGTCGGCAAGCGCACTGACTGGGAAAGTTGCCAGATGAGTGGTTGCCGCCGAGGCCTCGATACTTCGGGGTGTCGCCAGCGCATTGCTCAGCGGTTCACCGTTTCTGAGCAGCGCAACGCTGAGCGTAGCCGTTTGCCCCGCGGCGGGATAAGGGTGGGTAATGAAGAAAATCGAGACTTCCTTTGCATTCTGTGTGACCACGCCCGACAGATTCGGCGTGATTCTGTTGCTCCCGTGCAACATGGGCTCAAGAGGGTCTGCTTTCGGGTCGAACGGCTCCATCCGCCGTACCAGAACCATGTCACTCAGTGAAGGAACGTTGCCCGGCGTCGGAATTTCAAAGTTGATTCTTTTTGCGCCGGCTTTGCCGCTGTTACAGTCAAGAACGACTATTTCTAAAGCGTATTTGCCCGCAGGCGCAATAAAATGGCGCTCAAATTGGACCGCCTCGGTTCTGGCCTCTGTGACATCCTCAAGCGCTCCACGGCGCGGAACATCTTCGCTGAATTTTTCGAGAACTGCGCCCTTCTTGTCTCGAATCTGAGCGAGGATGGAGAGATGCGCGGAATAAAGTTTTGTGCTGGCGTCCTCGCGAACCTCAAGATCGGAAAGCGGTACCTCGATCGCCAACGAATTGCTGTCGGATCCGGGCAAGTCGCCCAGCCTGAGGATTGCACCGCGAAATGCGAGATCTGAAGGCAATTGCGGCTCAGCGAGGATTTTCAGGAGCGGCAACTCGAAAGGCCGCGCATCGATTCCCGCGTTTGGCGGCAGGGCGAAGTATCCCGCACTCGATCGTATGGTGAGCCCCGCCCGAAGCGGCTTGACGGCGACGGAATGATACTTCCCATCGTAGTCCTGAATACTGGGGACATAAGAAGCTTGGTAATAAGTCGTCAAGTCCTGAAGCATCCGCTCCAGGGGTTTGCGCAAACTGTCTTCGCTCTCAATGAAACTGCCCCCGGTACCTTCCGCCATGATCTGGACTGGGCTCTTTCCCTCTTCCCGATCCTCTGAGTTACGCACGGTGCGGCTGTTTTCCGTGAATATTTCGTTGGCAGAAAGAAGAGGCGTCATGCCTGTTGCTGTGACCACAGCTCCGGGAGTCATGCCGATCATGGAGACGTTCTGAACAGCTTCCTCATGCGTTCGGTTGTCCAGACCATTGAGGTCGATGACGTAGATGCTGACGCCGGCTCGATTGGCGGCTCCGACGATGGATTGGAGGGTTTGCTGCGCGCTCGAGTCCATCTGCCGGCTATGGGTAAAGAAGATGAGGGCCTTGCGCTGACCAATCTGCTGCTGCGATTGAACCAGGGCCCACAAGGCAGCCAGTGAGGGCTGGGCGTGCTCGTCCCGTTCAATCTGCTCGGATTCCTGCAGTGCCGTGAGCAGCGCTCTGGACATGATACGATCCGTCGCGTTGACAGATTTTCCAGCCAGATCCACTCCGGCGCCCGCCTCCCTTACGAGTTCCTTCTCCGGCTGGTTCAATTCCCCGAGAGTGGCCGAAGTGTTCGTGCCGGTGGCATCCTTTACGGCCTGTTCAAGGGCGTTGCGGTCGAAGGTATATCCCTCTTGCAGGCGGAGACGCCCATCCACACTGAGAACGGCCACGGAGAATCCATTCTCCGGGATCATTTTGAGAACCTTCTCCGCAACCTGGCGCGCACCCTTCATGACGTTCGGATCCAGCTGATCAAAGACCATCGTGATCAGGCGTCCCGTTCCCGAATCGTTGTTTACAAACCGAAGATCGGTCAGCGTAACGGGAGTACCGTCATCCGTAATCGCGATTTCGTTGGGAGTCAGGTCGGAGACTGGCCTATTCTTCTTGTCGTGAACCACGAGGTCGAGTGAGACCTCTTCTGCTTTCGCGTGGAAGGCGGGCAATTGCCCCAGCGTTTCCTGGGCCGCCTGGCCCTGCGCCCAGGGACTAAGAAACACCAGGGCAAGAAGTGCAAACCTTCGCCCTGCAACCCCGTCTCGCGCTTCGAAGTTTGTCGTGCTCATTCCACGACGATCCATTTGCGCCCTCGAAACCACTTGTCGATCACTGCTGAACTAGTCGATTGACTGTCGTGCATAGGTCGTAATTGACTCACACATGTTAGCATTCGTAATCGTTTACTTCAACGAGTGATGGAATGGCCAGAGCATCGCATAAACCTTTCGAGCAGAGCTGCCTGTCGGGGCGATCATTTGCCCGAGCCGCGATGTGCCGGGTTGAACTGAGACTCTTGTTCGGTCGTTTCACCGCGGCTCGAGCGGGAACGCGGGTGGCGCCCGTTCACCGCAAAGTCGGTCGGAGATATTGGCCTCAGTTTACTGATAAGTCGATCGAAGCGAATTTTGGGATCCGACCAGCATGCCGATTCCAGCCTTTCATGCCGTCGGCCGTGCTCGCATTTATCGCTCCAATACGACGCAGCAGCGGAATATACTTGAATGGAATCACTCTTCGAAGTTCATTACATAACCATCGATCCAAGTCCACGACTTTGAGTAGCATCGGCTCAATGTTTCGAGCACTTCGTCCCGCGCGGATCACCCGTGTTGCCGTTGCACTCTGTCTGACCCTGGGGGCTTTTCACACTTGCTGCGTCGGGGCTCAACAGGCGGGCCCGCAAGAACTTTTCCAGGAGGCGGTCGAAGCGCAGCAACGGGGAGACGATACCGTTGCTGTGCGCAAGTACCGCGAACTTTTGAATGCGCACCCCGAGGCCGTAAATGTGCGCGTCAACCTGGGCGCTACGCTCGCCCACATGAAGCGATTCGGTGAAGCGGTTGAGCAATACCGCATAGTGTTGGCGGCCGATCCGAAGAATGCTTTAGCTCGATTGAATTTAGCGCTCGCCTACCAGGGGATGGGCGAACTGGCGCCTGCAATTAAAGAGCTGGAGGAGGTACACCGGGAGAATCCGGGGGACGACCAGTCCGCGATGGTGCTCGCCGACTGTTACGTACAATCCGGACGCGACACGGAAGCGATCGCGCTGCTGTCTCCCCTCGAGCCCGTTCAGCCTGACGATCCCGATTTGGAGTGGCTGCTGGGTTCAGCGCTCATTCAGGCTGGACGCGCGCAAGAAGGCGTGGGCCGTGTGGAGAATGCAGCCGGCAAGGACGATAGCGCAGATGCGTGGCTGCTCGCAGGACAGACGCGGCTGGAACTGACGCAGTTCGACCTGGCTAAGCGGGATGCAGATGCGGCCTTGGCGCTGAACCCGAATCTTGCCGGGTTGGAGACTTTGCGCGGCATGATTCAAGAACAGACCGCCGATTACGACGGCGCCGAAGCAACGTTGCTGCAGGCACTCGCGGCCAATCCAAACGACTACAACGCACACTATTATCTTGGCGCCATCTACTATTTCAAGCGGAATATGGATAGCGCCAGAGAGCATCTGGCTCGAGCGCTGGAGTTGCAACCTTCTTCCTCGCAGGCGCGTTTTGAAATGGCCCTCGTTGAGAGCGCGGACGGACAAATGGATGCGGCGTTGCGAGATCTGGAGTTCGTTGTCCACCACTCCCCGGCGTGGCTTCAGCCGCACGTGGAGCTTTCAACACTGTACTATCGGCTTCACCGTCCTGAAGATGGCGCGAAACAGAAAGAGATCGTGGACCGGATGATGGCGGCAGACCAGCAAAGTCATTCGGAGGTTGCCCATTAGCGCATTTTGCGGCGCCAGGAAAACGTTCCTGGCAAGAAACGGTGCCATTCAACACAGGAGAGGCCTTTGGGCTCCGAAGGATGGCTCGCCGGGAGTTCTTGATTGCGATGGGCTTTGCAGGGGATTATATTTCCGGCAGGATTTCACACTCTTTGGGTCGGGCCGATTGGATCTGCCCTCAGCCTTTCGATGGGCCCTCAGCACGAAGAAAGAGTCTTCGGCTTCACTCCGAGTGCGCCGGTTCCTTTACGGCGACCACGCGGTCCGCCGCAACATCGCGCAACGTCTGCACGATTCCCGATGGCCAATGAATCTCGATTGAAAGTGCACGCGCATCGTCGCCCAGCCCGAAGTGCACGGGGCCGTCGCTCGACGACGCATAGCCGACGCTGGTGGTCATGTGGTTGTACTGCGTTCTGCTCTTTGTAACAACTTTGATGCGAGCGCCGATGCCGTCGCGATTGCTGCGTGTTCCTTCCAGGGCAATATCGAGCCAATGACCTGACGGCTCGCTGCGGTTCATCCATATCTCCGCGTTCCTGCCCAGAGCCGACACGACAACATCGATGCGGCCGTCGCCATCGAAATCGCCGAAGGCGCAACCGCGGTGGCGCGCGGCAGGTAGCGCTTTAAATCCCGCATCATCTTCGGGGATGCTCCACTTTCCGTCGCGCCCTGGATTTCTGAAAACGAAATTGGGTTCATCGACGTCGGTTCCAAGTGTCATCAAAGACAGGACATGGCCGCCGCTTACGAAGATGTCTTTCCATCCATCGTTGTCGAAATCGTATATGCCCACTCCGAATCCTGAACGCATGAGGCTCGCCTGGCGCATGCCGCTGGCGCCGGTCGCCTCAAGAAAGTCCTTACCAAATCGATTTAGGAAAAGAGGGAAAGTCTGATTGGCCAGCGCCGCGAAGGCAATGTCGGGATAACCGTCGTTTTCGATATCGCGAAAATCCACTCCCATTCCGGAGATAAAGTTTCCATCTTCCGTCAGGGCCACGTCATCCTGCAGGGCGACCTCCTCAAACCTTCCTCCCAGGTTGTGAAAGAGAAAGTTGTAGTACCCGTCGTTGGTGACGAAGAGGTCGGGCTTTCCGTCAAGGTCGAAATCCGCCATGGCAACGCCCATTCCTTTGCCGACGTGGGAGCGGAGCCCCCATTGCTCAGAGACATCCTTGAACGTTCCGTCGCCGTTATTGAGAAATAACTGGTCGGGAAGGCCCTTGTAATAGCTGGGCGAGCAGTAGTCGGAAATGTTGTGGTAGGCGCAGAGTGGCTCAGTCGCGAAATCCCACTGCAGATAATTGACAATGAACAGATCAAGAAGTCCGTCGCCATTAACATCCACCCAGACGGCTGCAACCGCCCACAGCGGGCCAAATTCGTGATCGGGGCGATCCAAACCTGCCTTGGCGGTAACGTCGGTAAATGTTCCATCGCCATTGTTGTGGTAAAGCGTATTGCGATGCACACCCGTGACGAAGAGATCGGGATACCCATCATTGTCGTAGTCACCCACGGCAACTCCAATGTCGTAACCCGTTCCTGCCAAACCCGCTTTATCTGTCACATCGGTAAAAACTCCGTTCCCATCGTTACGAAAGAGACGGTTCTTGTATTTCGGGTCGTCCTTCTTGAGCGATTCGATGTTTGCGCCGTTCGTGAAGAAGATATCGGGACGGCCATCCTTGTTGTAATCGAAGACCGCTACGCCTCCGGCCATGGTGGCAGGAACATGGCGCGTTGGGGTTTCGTCTGTTTCCAGGCGGAATGCGATGGGAATAGGCGTGAAGAGAATCTTTGACGGAGCTGAAGCTGCACCCGCCAGCATCACGACTGAGACGACCAGGAGCGGGAGCGCCAGGAGCCAAAACTTGATTCGGCACATCAATGTGGGGAAGCCGGGCATTCCGTCTCCTGCGCGATGTGCTGATTCGGGTCGCCCATCACGGAGATGAATTGGGACAAGTCGATTCCTTGAGCACCCGACCCGCCCGCGTCACCCGCCTTGGACAGCCGGAATATCTCCATTTCCCGCGCCGCCTGCTGGGTGCGTCCTGTGTGCCTGTATGCCATAGAAAGTCGGTAGTGGGCCTCACCAAGATTCTGGTCCAGCCGGACCGCAGCTTCGAATTCAGGAACCGCGTCTTCGTAATCGTCGCGCTGAGCATAGATCTCGCCCAGTTGCAGGTGTGCCTGCGCCAGGTTTGGATCAATCTGTACGGCCCGCTTCAGCAGGGCTTCGATGCGATCCGTACCATCGGGAGAAGGAGCGCGCAACAGTGCAAGCGCAAAATAGTAATTTGCGTTTGCGCTGCCAGGATTGTGGTCTAGGAACCGCTTGAAGCTACTGCGCACTCGATCGCTCTCTTCATTGGAGGCGGCCGACGCGCCGGCGAGGAAAGAATATGGCCTCGGGTCGTCTGGGTCAATGTCAGTGGCATCGAGAAGCAAATGGAGGCCTGCGGAGGTCTTTCCAGAGAGGAACAGCGCCGTTCCAGCGCCAATGCGCAGCGGGATCGATCGAGGGTACTCGCGCACTCCTGTCTCAAAGGCGGCGATTCCATCTGCAACTGATCCTGCCAGAATTAGCTCGTACCCCATGCCAAAGAGGCTTTCCTCGCTGGGTTCTTCATCGTTAGCAGACCGGTACTCCTGTGCGGCCTGGAGAAACATTCCCGAGCCCTCGTCGGCGCGGGCGAGAAGCTGATGCAGCTCAGGGTCGCTGTGCTGTTCCGCAGGCGATGTGAGCGTTTTTCGAGCGCTCTCGAAATCTCCGCTCTGCAACAAGGCAACTGCGAGCTGCCGCGAAGCGGCGTAATCGCCGCTATCGATTTGCAGGGCCCGCTTCAAAAGCGGAATCGCTTTGGCCGGCTGTTCATGCGCTACATAAAATTGGCCCAGCCGCCGATTGGCGTCAGCCTGGTCAGGTTGCTCGGCAACGGCCCTGCGCAATTCCGGCTCGAGGTTACAGGGCCACTCCTTCGCGGCCGAAATGGAGAAGCTCCGGTCAGTCCTCCTGATGTCCGCGATGCCCCGCAAAAGACCCGAAGCTGCGCCATCGGTGGAGGCAGAGTAGCCGCCGGGATCGATCAGGCCGCGAATTCCAGCGGCCTCAAATTGCACTGGTGAATGAGCCGGCTCCGCAACGCTGCTCGATGCAGAGGAGTTCCGAGTTAAGATCAGATCGGCCGCGGCCGCGACGTCAGCAGTAGCGATGCGAACCATCAACGGCGCCGCGAAACTGTAATCAGCGAGGCTGGCGGAAAGCTTGTACTCGCCCGAAGCGAGCCCAGTAAATCGATACTCTCCAGAAGGGCTTGTGCTGGTTTGGAATGCGGTCTGAGCGCCCTGAGTCGCGGTGAGCGTAATGCGAACGCCACCGAGGGGTTTGCCTGCCTCATCGCGGACGATGCCGGAAATCGCCCCACGATCGGCAGCCACTGCGCCGGGAGCCAAGCAGGCAAGAAAGATGATCGGGAGCCAATGCTTATTGCGCGAAGTTCTCATGGAGCCCCCATCTTATCGAGAGCGGCGCGAGCATCTGCGTCATCTCCATGCCCGGCAAGAAACTCCTCAAGAACCTGACGCGCCTTCGCACGCTGACCTTGGTTGCTATAGACGATCGCGGTGTTAATGACCGCGCGATCGAAATCGGGCGCAATTTTGTGGCTCTGTTCAAATTGGGCGAGGGCTTCGTCCACAAGGCCCATGCGGAGCAGAACTGCGCCGAGGTTGTTCATGGCTTCGTAATTGTCTGGTCGGAGCCTGATAGAAGTTTCGAGTTCCTCGCGCGCGCGCTGCAGGTTATTCTGCGCAACCAGAGTCATCGCCAGAGCAACATGGAGATCGGCAACGTCAGGCGCATGGGCAATCAGCTCCTCGAGAGCTTTCTGGGCATCAGCAGCGCGGCCCTGAAACCGATAGATGCGCAGCATATTCTCGGTTGCAGTCAAGTGATTCGGATTGGCCAGGGCCGCATGCTTGAACTCATCGAGTGCTTCGTCGTACTTTTCTTCGGTGCCTGAAACGGACCCAAGATTGTTCCATGCGTCGGAATCCTGCGGATTCAACCGGACCGCTTCGCTGAGGCACTTGCGCGCTTCAGGGTACATTTTCTTGTTCAAATAGATTGTGCCGAGGTTGAACCACGCGATTTCGTGCGTTGGGTTGGCATCAATTTCGCGCTGGAAGGCGGCCTGGGCCTCGTCAATATAGCCATACTCCGTAAATGCAATCCCATAGGTGAGGTAATCGTGCCGCATGGCGTCGCCGTAGTATGGGCCCGGAAATGGCATTGCGCGCGCGAACCGCGCTTCAGCCGTTTCGGGGACGGATTTCCAGTCCAGGATCACTTTCTGGGTCGCAGCAACTCCCTGATAGACGCGGATGATGGCGCCACTGACGTCGAGCAGAAATGAAGCAGGCAACGGCATGTCGCGGCGCCTATCGAACAGGTAGCGGAATTGGATGTTCCACGCTCCGGAAGCTTGCTCGTCCGCCAGATAAACGGGGAAACCAAGGTGGGCGGCGCGGACGAGACTGTCGATGACAGTCCGGTCATTGCCACCGGACACGGCCACGACAAAAAGCTCAATCCCTGCAACGGAAAGCGCCGCTGAATCGCTCTGTATCTGCTCAAGCTGTTTAAGGCTCTCGCTGCAATCGGCGCGAAAGAAAGTCAGAAGAACGGGCCGACCCCGGAACGCGCTGAGTTGCCGCGTCTCCCCATCGAGGCTTGGAAGGCGAAGATCGGGACCGAAGAGCGGTGCGGTCAGCCATGTACTCACGGTGGCGTCCGTTCGCGAAGGCGTGAAGACTGCCGCGGATGTTCGCGCGCCTGATGGCCGGGGCTCGAACGGTGTGGCCTTGAACTTCTGAGTGCCTTCCTCGATTTGCACGCGGTGGTTTACCGGAAGACCGTCGTACCGGTCCACATTGCCATTCGGCCATCGGACCGAAATGGAAATGGGCTTGGTCGATTCAGCCACGCCAAAGAACAGCTCCTTCGTATGCTGCGACGCGAACCCGGATCCCGCCGAAACAAATTTCGTTTGCCTGGTCGCTCCGGCTTCAATTGTCACGGTTGCGCCAATCGCATCGCGATTGCTGATGCGGCCCCTCAACCGAAGCGAAATTGAATTCCCGATGCCGTCGAGGTTGTTGCGCAAGATTCTGATTTGAGGGCCGGTGCGGTTTTTTAGGACGAATTCCAGGCGACCGTCATGATCGAAATCGCTCAGAGCAAAGGCGCGAGAGTCATCGATCAAGTCAAGTCCCAGCGCACCCGAAACATCCGAGAAGCTGCCGTCGCGATTATTGCAGAAGAACACATTCCGTTCATATCCGCTCCAGGAGTAGTCGGACCGCACCAGCTCATTGATCGCGTTCCATGCTGTCTCGTAGTCGGGCGATACTCCCGCCGCCGTGAGTGACCGCTGAGCTACCTGGCGCCAGAAAAAGCTCTGCAAATCGTAGTGGTTTGGTCCGGAGACAAATCCGTTTGCCACGTAGACATCGGCCCAGCCGTCGTTGTCGAAGTCCCATGAGGCGCAGGACCACGACCAGCCGGCTATCGCCAATCCGGCTTTAGCGTTCATGTTTTCGAAGCCGCCATTGCCCTTGTTGCGGTAGAGCGAGTTGCCGGCGTTGTGCTTTTGATAAAGAGCGCGAATCGCCGGATCAACACCCGGCAGGAACTGATCGTCGGCCGTGATGCGGCGGCCCTCAGGCAGCCACATATTCGCGACGTACACATCCTGAAGTGCGTCGTTGTCGACGTCCAGCCAGCAAGCGCTCATCCCTGGCCCATAATCCTCCACGCCTGCCGCGGCCGCCACATCCGTAAATGTGCCATCGCCATTGCTGCGATAGAGATTCTTCCTGCCGAAGTCGTTGGCTACATAGAGATCGGGCCAACCATCGTTGTCGTAATCGCACCAGGCTGCGGCGAAACTGAAACGGTTGTTATTTTGGTCCATGCCGCTCGCTTGCGTTACGTCTTCGAAACTGCCATCCCCGCGATTGCGGAAGAGATAGTTTGGCGGACCATTCTGCGCATCGTAATAGGGTGAAGGAAACTGATACTGATTCAATCCCCTGTAGTAACTGTAGACGCAAAAGTAGACATCGAGAAAGCCGTCGCGATTGTAGTCGGCAATGGCCGCGCTGGTGAAGGTTCCCTGCGGTTCGCGGGCAAAGTGGAAGGCATCCGGCTGCGGCTCGAAGTGTCCATTGCCCATGTTGGCAAATAGCAATGGACCGCCGCTGCGCACCACGAGCAGGTCCTGGACACCGCGATTCCTGAAATCGACGAAGTACGCGGAGGCTGTGCCGTCAAGAATTCCAGTTCCGGAAGCTTCGGTAATGTCCTCAAACGTGCCATCGCCTTTGTTGCGATAGAGGCGGTTGGGCAAACCGGAAGGCTGGCAAACATAAAAACTATCGAAACCACTGTCGTCTATTTCGCCCACGGCGACGCCGTGATTGCCATAGACGTCGATACCGCTGGCGCCGTCGAGCGCGGTTCGCCAATCATCGATTCCGGGCAGCAATTGCGCCATGCCTGCCGAATCGGCGGCAAGGCAAAGCCCGGTAATCTCAGAGAATCCCGGGCCGGTGAGCCAGCTGCGGACCTCGGGATCGGCAGAGAGGCTTTGCACTAACCAGCGCTGTTGCTCTTCCTTAACCCAGGAGAGATGCCATGCGCCCACCCGCTGCTCTCTCGAACCATCGCGGGCGGTTCCGACCAGGCTGAAGCGAATATCCGTCTCGACAGTCAGCGGTGACTCCCCGGCGGCTCGGATCCCATAGATCTCGAATTCCACGGTGCTAAGGACTTTGAAGGGAGCCAAATATTCGGTTAGCTCAGCAGCCCACCTTTCGCGTCCGATGAGCGGGCGGCCAGAGAAGAATCGCCGTTCGATCCGGAGCGGCCCCGAGACGCGCAAGGGGTTGGTGGAAGACGGAGCTAGCGAGCATACGCTGGCCGTTTCAGCTAGATGGCTCAATATCTCATCTGTGATCTGGGTTGACCTGCGAAGCGCGGCGCTCCATGAATCGAGCACTTCCTGCATCCCTTCGGCATACTGCTCGCAGAGGAAATCGTCGAACGCGGGATTCAGTTTGGCGATGAACTTCTCGAGCATCGGAGGGTACGAGGTTCGCGATGTTGCGAGACAAACGGGAGAAGGAGACGCTTCGGGCGGGTTGGAAGGAACTGCTGCGCGCAACAACGGCGCGCGCGAAGCTAGGAGTAGGCCACCCGTCTTAAGGAATCCACGCCGGGAAAATCCGGCTGGCACATTGCGGCCCCAGAAGTCGGCGGTTGACAACGAATCTCTCTTTATCAATGAAATCGCTTTCGCGCCGGCTGTGGCCGCTCAGAAGCCTGCCGCCAGTTTTGCAAGATCAAGCGAGCGGTGGAAGAGAACACATCGCAACTCCGCCAAAGCCAAAATGGCAAAGCACTGCTTTGATTGTAAATGATTCTGCGGTGTGCGCCGCTCATCAGAGAAGGCGCACACCGCAGAAGTGATTCATGTTAAGCCCGGCTTAGAACAGCAGCTTGAAAGCAAACTGAATATCGCGCTGCGCTCCAGGGCCAGTGATAGGAACGGTGTTGGTGATGGTGTTGAATCCACCGCCGCCATCGCTCCCATTCGGGTTGCCCAGGTTCGGGTGATTGAAGATGTCGAATGACTCAAAGCGCAGTTCTACCTTAAGACGCTCGGTAATAGGAATGTCACGGAATACCGAGAAATCGTCGCTCCAGTATCCCGGACCACGAAGGGAGTTGATTTGCGCATTACCGTACGTGCCGCTGGCCGGCAAGGAGAATGCGCCGGCGTTGAACCAGTCAGTCAGCTTGTGAGGAGCGCCGCTATTCGGATTGCCCGTGAAACTCACGCGCTCATTTCCGCCGCCCGCGTTCGCAATGTCGCCGCTGGCGCCGTTAGTCGGGTTGATGACCGTGCCGCTGCGTATCGCCAGCAGCGTGTTGAGCTGCCAGTTGCCCACGATGGCCGCGGCCGGACCGCTGTTCACATACGGCTCCCCTTTGCCAAAGGGCAGCCTGTACGTTGCATTGAGGGTGAAAATGTAAGGAACGTCCAGATCCGTACGGCCATAGTCGCCCGAGTTTTTGCCGGTGTTGTAAAGGTCCTGGATGCAGATGTTCGAGAAGTCTCCGTTGCAACTGGAGTAACCGAGCGCCTTGGACCACGTAAACCCGGCGTTGTACGCGAGGCCGTTGGCAAACGCGCGTACCAACTTGACCTGGAAGCTGTTGTAATTGGTTTCGCCCGTGCTCCTCAGGATGCTACCGACGCTGTCGTATACCTGGTCTGGAACCTCAGAGTCGGAGAAGGGGTTCGTCGAAGCCGGAGCGGTGTCATAGGGTTGAAGGACCGTGTTGTGCGCGGTATGCGAGCCGACATAAGCAACCGAGAAGTTGCCTACTGCCTTGATGTCCTGCTCGATCTCAAGGTTCCACTGGAAGGAATCCGCCGGTACCCAGCGCGTGTCCTGGAATCCTAGGCCGCCTGCCGGCAGCGGAGAAGTTCCGGCGAGGGTCGGGAGCCCATAGAACGGATTCTCTCCCGTCGCGAGAGTATCATCCGGCTTCGTCGAGAGGCCGGCGGAATTCAGCACGGTGGAGTTGTTTGCTCGCGCCTGCTGATCCAGGCCGGAAGGCCACGCGCCGCGAACTTGCTGGCCGACCTGCAATGGTAGCCCCCACGAGTCAAACGTACGTCCCGCGCCGACCCGCAAGGTCGTCCGGGGAGTGATCTGATACGCAAACCCCAAACGAGGCGAGAAGTCTAGATAATGAGGTGTGAGGATGCTATGACGATCGAGCACCGCGACATGCGCCGGCAAGGGGCCCGAAGGCAGGTCGGCGTCGTCTTCCAGAATTTCGTAGGTCTCGTTTTCCCAGTCATAAGTAGCCAGGCGGTTGTTCGCCTCCCTCATTGGCGAGCTGTAATCCCAGCGGAGACCAAAGTTGACCGTGAGTTTGCGGCCCGCCTTCCAGCTATCTTGTGCAAACGCAGCTGGAGTGGTTTCAATCAGGTTGACGCCGTCATTGCCCAGGTACCGGGTCGCGTCGATCGGTAAGCTCAGGATCATGCTGGCAACCGGGTCGCCGCCTGCGCCGAGGTCACCTGCCGAGCCGTTGTACGTGGGACATTCTTCCGCTGCGGTTTCGTTGGTCGCCGCATACTGGCAGGCCGCATTCCAGGTCCCTTTGTAAGAGAAGTCCATGTTATTACCGCTCCAGTTCGTGTACATCCACGTGTGGTAGTAGGAAGCACCGAACTTGAGGGTATGGTTGCCTGCAACCTTGGTCAAAGTAGCCCCGCCTTGCGCAATATGCATGGGGCCAATGGGGCCTGCTCCGTTCCAGTAACCGGTATATCCCTCGCCTACGTTCTCCAGACTGTATCCGGGAATCTGAGCGACCGGAGAGCCGCCCGGATACTCGTTCCATCCGGCAGCCAGGCCCGAGGCAGTAAACAGCGCGGGTTGATCCACTGGGGTAAGAATCGCCTGCGGGATATTCAGGGCGTTGTAGCCACCGGTGGCCTCAAGAATGAGCGTGGGGCCAAACGTATGCACCCAGTTCCCACCAATGTTCTTGCCGTTGAAACCGGTGGCAAAGAGATTATCCAACGAGCTTGGAGAGGCGAGGGTTGACTCGTCTTGAGCGTAATGCCCATTCAGCGAGTCGTTGGGCCCAAGAGTGTAGTCGATACGAACCTCACCTTTATCTTCGGTCGTGGTGTTCTCGGTGGGCGCGAGATAGTTGTTGATTCCGTTTGCCAGTGGCCGGTTTGCATGGGGATAGACTCCATTCAAAAGGGCAACCATTTTGGAATCGATCCGGCCCGTGGGTATCTTGT
>Ga0224554_1000209_pt1 | contig 54056 bp, 51 predicted proteins | sample 714S22024metaG_FD_180666 | JGI IMG/M metagenome (GOLD analysis project Ga0224554, IMG submission 180666) | Peat soil microbial communities from Stordalen Mire, Sweden - 717 S2 20-24 | ecosystem: Environmental > Terrestrial > Soil > Wetlands > Peat | place: Sweden: Norrbotten County, Stordalen... | reverse complement strand
GTATCCAGGCCAGCCCAATACCTTCGTCCAATCGTTCTCCCTCATGCAAACGAGTGTACCCGGAGTCCACAAATATCAAAATCCCCGTAAAACGAAGCATCTCCCAGATTCTCGCGCAGAGCCGAAAAAAGTCTCATCTTGACCCCCCGGAGCGGCAATCAGGCTGCGAACGAAGTCGCCGAGTGGTAAGGGCTGTTATCTACAACTAGCAGCCTGTACTCCTAAAGCGCCCCCCGAATCGAAAAGACTAGCCGATAGTCGCCAACGCGGTATTATTCCTGCAAGGAGACGATATTAAAAACTTTTTGGTTTACTGCTATAGCGAAACAATAAACAAAATGAGCCTGCCAGGGCTTCAAATGGTCAGAAGGGCTTTAAGAAGATGGTTCGGTTAAAGTAATGGGCTGTTGCTGTGTAAATGAATCCGATAATCACTAAAATCGAGAAACAGAACGTTGTCTTATAGACTAATTCCCCTCTTTTCACTACGTTCCATTCCCTTTTGAGAACCTTCGCGGCAATGTCCGCCACCCGAAGAGCCATCATGTCCACGATTTCTACGGGCTGTTGTTGAATGATCAGGTTCTTTAATTCGGCGAGCGAGTTCAACAGTTCCTTGTGATCATCCTCGTTGAGATTCAATCGCAGGCGTATTCGCGCGAGTCGTTGGTTAATTCCGCTGTTTGATTCTTTAGGTGCGGCATTGATAAGTTGAGCATGAATCCGCGTTGCCTCGCCCAGGACCCACGAAATGTCCTTCCGTAGTTCATCAATCCACTTCTGACGAAACTCCGATATTTTGGATTCCTTGCTAATCATGAGGCCAAGAAACGAGGCAATGGCGGCAAGAATTGCTGCTGTTGTGGCGTCTCCGAACAGTCCCGTGTCGGCTGGATTTGATGATGCTGCAGCCAGAACGTAAGTAAGCAATTTCTCCCCCCACCTGAATGTTCAAGGATAATGTACACCCTTTAGCGACGTTAGACGGGTTGAATGGTCATGTAGGCATCGGAAACCCATTGCGTCCGTCAAGAAACCTCAAAACGTCCAGGTATTCTTGCAGGTCGTGCAATGAGCTTGAGTCAAATGCTCTTTCCGTGAGAGTCCAGTCGCCAAAACTGAAATTCCCCCTGTAAGCACTGCCGCAGTTGCTTTTCCCCCACTCACGCCCTTCTTTTGATCGATTCCCTTTGTGAAAACACTTCCCCGCGTCTGGCAATGTGGACAGATCATCGCAGGATTTGCTTGTCCATCAGGAGTTCCGCTATACCCTTTGACCACTGCCGCAATGAAAACCATCAGCGCAATAATGCAAACAAGAGTAAACATTTCCAGCAACCTCCGCTCCCAGACGACTTCTTCGCTGTTTTAAGGATTCTACACGCCCATACTGCCCGTCAAGATTGTAGAACCTACGCCCGGAATCAGCAGCTACACGGGGTCGGTGATTCTGGAATGTTGCCAAATCGCCGGTGAACTCATTGAGGGCGGCGGCTATTCTCAGAACGCCGGCTTCGTGACGACTATAGTGTTGGTTAGTCCTGCCAAGGGCCACCTGCCGGCCATGACATCTTCCGATACCCCTCGGTTGCCAACCCAGCCAGGAGCGGCATGAGGAATCGCTCGATGTCGCCCACGATCCGCTTCAGAGGGACAGCCTCAATGTAGAGCCGGTTCTTGGTGTTGAACGCGCTCCACTGGCGCTGCTTCGATTCATCTTCATAGAATTCGGCAGTGAACGCCCGTGGCGGCGCTGCGATGGTGGGAATTGCTGTCTTCCGCCGTTCAAATGTCCGCACAATTGCCTCAGCGAGAAGCTGCCCATCGAACTGGAAAAGTTGAGAGAGGGCGCGCAGATCGTGGAAGTCCTTCATGCGGCTGTTCGCCATGCCCAGTTTCACCATTGCCTCAAACTTCTCAGCGATCACGGTCTCCTTGGGATAAGCCAGCAGCATCGGCGCCGACCCATTGAGGATCGTTGGAAACGAAGTTTCGACTGGCGGGGGCGTGATGGTGTCCCCGAACCCAATATCGATTTGCATTGGAATCCGCGCCCTCTCCAAATAGCTCAGGAAGGTGACACGGACCCCTTCATAGTCCGCATCTTCCTTGATGCGCTGCGCCTTGACGCTCGCCGGATCAAACTGGAGACCGTCTTCATCGACGGTGAGCACACAGATCTCTTTGAAGATGGATTCAAAACGGCTCGGATCGTTGTCGCCGTTGGAAAGAAAATCCGCGTCGCGAGTCGGCCGGCGGGCTTGCTCTGTCCAGAGTTCAAAGAGCAGCGCGCCCTTCAAAACGAAAATCTTCTGGTATTCCGACTGGCTGATGCGGAAGAGAAGGCGTTCCAGGGCATATTTCGTCAGAAGCAGCCCAAAATCCTCATTCCGCTGCCGCGCAAGATTCGCCAGGCGCTGCCGGACAGAAGCCGCGAGATTGGTGACGTTCTTGGTCAAGACAGGGACTCCATATAGGGGCGCATCACGTTGGCGACCCGGCAAATCTTCGCCGCTTCCCAGAGTTCGTCCATCGACGCCTTCTTCTCGCGGAAGCACTCCCGAAGAGCTTGAATCGCAAGTTCCGTTCCAACTTTCGACCGAAACTTGAAACAGTCAGCGACCGTTTTTGCTGGGCTGTAGACCTTGATCTTGGTGCCCTCGATCGTATGCTCCACTGCGCCGAAGGTGAGGGACGGGCCGGAGAAGCGTACCACACGGATCGGAGGATACTCAAAGCTGGGCGTCCAGGCGCCCTGCTTGAGAGCGATCCAAACCTCGAATGGATTCTCGGTCGTGAGTTCATGGAAGCGTAGCGCGGACGAGAGGCAGACGACGGCCTGGGGCACCTTGCGGCAGACCTCCACCAGCGTCCGATTCTCTGTGGGCGCGTTCTCGCTCGAAGAATAGAGTCCCTTGCCGACACGTTCGAGCTTCCCTGCTCGGACCAGCCGACCCAGGTAATTGCGCGGTATGTGCAGCCTGTCCAGATCACGCGGCCGTATAACGGGCTGCTGGCCAGCGTACTTCAGTAGGCGATCCATGTTCGTCTCCATGTTTGGAGTGTACCATAACCAATATAGATGTAAATAACTATATTGGTTCTAAAACACGCCGATTGAGAGTCCCCATGCGCTGGTAGTGATCACCCCGCAAGCGGTTCCGGATGGTCGGCACGAGCGTACCGCCGCAGCTCGGCCACTGGGATCAGGACGCGCTTGCCGATTCTTCTGGTTGTCAGGCGCCGAGTCGCCACCAGATAATCCAATGCCCGCTGGCTGATGGAGAGAACCTGCGCAGCATCCCGCCGACTCAGGAGTAACTTCTCTTCGACCCGAATTTCAGGTTTCTTGTCGGCAGATAATTGAGAACGCGGAGATGATTCCATGATGAGTCCTTCACCTTTCCCGTCTGTTGAGTTGCACCAGATTTACGTCCGGCATCACCGGACGCGCCAACCATACAGCTTGCCGTCGTCAGCCTTGTGCGAACGCTGCTAACTCGCCAGAGCGCCTCGTGGGAAGCCCTCCATACACTTCTTGCAAAATCTCATCTCCGTTTGGAAAAAGGGGAAGCGGGCGGATACACGGTCCTCGCAACTGACCACACCATCCGTGTCAAAGCATCCGATGTATTCCGTCATAACTTTGCAGGGAAAGAGAACCGTAAGGCGACCGAGCAGGTTCTTGGTCCGTGGAAGGAACCCTCGACATCGCTTCAATCTCCCCCAACACAAACGGGACGTACTTCCGTTCGTAACCAGGCGCAGCGCGAGGAACGAAGAGAGCAACGACTCCGGGACAGAAACGCTCTCATGGCCGAGTACAATCAATACCGCAATCAGCAAGGGGGCGTCTGCAAGGGCATTACTGCGAAGAGCAGAGAGGACCGACAGTGTGCTCTCAGCAGACTGAGGCAACGCAAGAAGGAAATCCGCGCATTGGCGCAACCGTGGCCCGCGAAGAAGATCCTTCTATCGGAGGCTGTGGCCGCGTCCGTCATCGAATTGCGAACGCTCAAATCGTCCACCCAGAAGACTCGCCAGGCACATTTTCCGCAAAACCTGCGCACATGGGTTGCTGAGCGCGCCGCCGAGGGTGATGCGCGGGCGGCAGCACAATTGCGCGGATGGCGCTATGCGGATCAGCGAAATCAGCGGCGGCTGGAAGCCACACTTGAAGCCAATGCGCTTCATCTTGGCCCTGCAACGGATGAGGAGAAGACGGATTGGTCAGAATTCGTCGAGAAGCGTCTGGCCGCTCAACAGCGAGCGGAGAATCTCGCTGGACAGATTGCCACAGCCCGGATATGGACGATTAACCGGACCACTGGGGATGTCTCGTACACGCTCAATGGCAAGTTGTCCGTCATCGACCGTGGGCGGCGCGTGACCGTGCTCAATCAGAACGAGGCCGCAATCGTCTTTGGCCTGGAGATGGCCGTCCAGAAGTACGGATCGCGTATCGCGTGCTCTGGAGGCGACGATTGGAAGCGGCAGGTGGTCAAAGTGGCCGTCCAGAACGGCATCTTCGTTGAGTTTACCGACCTGGAGATGCGAGACGCCATGTACCAACACCAACTCCTGGCGAATCCTCTCCAAATGAAGGCTGCTCGCCTCCATGCCATAGAAACCAGGTTGCAAAGCGAGGATACGAACGAAATGCTCTTCACGAATGAAGCCGACGTACACCTGCTTCTTTCATGCCTCCAGCCTGCCGCCCACTCTCAACAACTTCTCCAGATCCTGAAAACGTCTCAAGAACCAGAACCGAAGGCAAACATCGGCGGCAATCTGACGATTGCGGTCGTCAAGACCCCAGACGGTCGGCAATCCTTCCGGATGTCGATTGACGAAGGGAAGCGCAAACACGTCCTCGAACGGATTGAACAGGTCCGCCAGTCGGCACAGTGGGCGTTGCGCGACAGAATCAAAGTGCCGAGCCACGAAAGAGAGGGCAGGTAGCCGTGACTGGGGTGGAGATTCGTCGTCAATGAACGAGAACCTGCTCCTCCGGCTCACTTCCACTATTGCAATTTGTGGGGGCCGTGAGCGCATTGGCGATTTAGCTTGAAGCGAGAATCCCTCCGGCTGCATGGGCGTTTCCGAGGACCAATCCCGCCCGGCGACGGAACCACGCGAGCATCGAAAGTTGATACCACTCGCCGACCGCATGTGTATCTAGCTGTCTGGCGGCGCTGCCACAGGTTTCTCCATCATCAGGGCCGCAACAAGGGCTGCGAGGAATGCGGAAACCGCGCCGATGCCGAGCGACCATCGCGGGCCGAAATGATTCGCTACCCAACCGACGATGGGAGCCCCAATCGCTGCTCCCCCGAGCCCAACGCCCACACGAATCGCCATCACCCGACCGCGCATGGTGGGCTTAGTCGAAAGCTGCATCATACTGTTTGTCCCGTTCGTGAAGGTGAGTGCGGCGACTCCGATCACCGCGAGGGACGCAGAGAACCACCAGTATCCAGGAGAGAACGCAGCAAGTGCGCAACCGATTCCCAAGACTCCTGAGCCGAGGAACAGCGTTCCAAACTTTGGCTTGTCGCGACCGGCCGCCAGCAGCGCTCCGCTCAGTGTGCCGATGGCCATGATCGACGATAGCAAACCGAATCCGCGCGCATCGACGTGGAAAACATTCACTGCCATGGTGGAGACGAAGATCGGGAAATTCATAGCGAATGTTCCGATCAGAAAGAGCATGACCAGGATCGATCGGAGATCCGGTCTGGCCCATACATAACGGAGTCCTTCAATGAAGCCACCCGGTCTGCGGGAAGCTCTCGCGTTTGTCCTGAGCTCTTGAACGCGCAGCATATACATGGAGAGCAGGACAGCGCCGAAGGACAACCCATTCAGAAGAAATGCCCAGCCGGTCCCGGTCTTTGCGATGACCAGACCGGCCACAGCCGGGCCGATCATCTGGCCGACGAAGAACGAGGTCGAGTTGAGTGCGACCGCATTGGGCAACCGTTCGTCGCCCACCAGCTCCCCAACAAAGGTTTGTCGCACTGGCGCATCCAGTGCCGCAGCGGCGCCAAAGACAAAGGCAAACACATACACATGCCAAAGCCGGACGTAACCTGAGATCGTCAGGATTCCCAGCGCGGTCGCAAGCACACCCATGGATGCTTGCGTCAGCATCAGCAGCTTGCGCTGGTTGAATCGGTCCGCCGCCAAACCGCTCCAGGGCAGCAACAGCAGCTGCGGAGCGAACTGCAGGCCCGTGACAATGCCGACCGCGGTCGCGTCATGGTGGGTCAGTTGCGTCAGCACAATCCAGTCTTGTGCCACGCGCTGCATCCAGGTTCCGATGTTCGATACCAGACCGCCTGCCGTCCACAAGCGAAAGTTGAAGTTCTCCAGAGCGCGGAAAGCTCTGGAGAGCGGATTCCTCATGGGTGCTCCGGGGTGTTGCCCCCGTGAAACTGACCGAAATGCCGTGCCGAGAACAGGCTAATGAGAAGTGCGCCAGCTGCAAACGGCGCGATGCAGGCGATGGATCGCAGATCGAATTGTCCGACGCGCAGCAGAAGCAGATAGGCGAAGACCAAATTCACGAAGCCCCACAGAACATTCACTGTCGAGGACGAAAGACCCTTCCCCGGAGGTTTTGCGAACGGTGTCTGAAAGGGTTTTCCCATAATGCCGCTGACGAAATGCGGCACGACATTGGCCAGAAACAGGCCTCCGAAAAAGTAAGACACGATATATAGCCAGTTCATTGTTAAGCACTCCTCTTCGCGAGTAAATCAAGCACGTCCTGCGTGGAGCCGGTCTCGCCGAGGCGAGGAAAGACGTGCCTGAGACTGTATTCGTGCGCTTCAGAGCGCACATCTGTCATGGCGTCGGTGGCAAGCGTCACATTGAAACCCGCTTCGTACGCCTGGCGAGCTGTGGCTTCCACGCCCGCACCGGTGGCCACGCCCGTGAGGACAACCTGCGTCACACTTTTCGCCTTCAGTTGAGCTTCCAAATCGGTGTTCGCAAAGGCACCCCAGGTGCGTTTGGTGATGAGGATGTCGTTTGGCTGCGGATGCAATTCGGGAATCAGTTCACTGAAGTCGGGAGGGAACTCTCGGTGCCGTCGAGGCTCCTCTGTCCTCCCCGGAGCGGTCCCCGCGACGTTGACCAGAACCACAGGCAACTTCTGCTTGCGAAAGGCCTCGATAAGCTGACAGGAATAGTCGATGACACCTGCCATGGGTTGGAGAGACGGTATGTCCCGAAGGCCCTTCTGAAGATCCACCACGACCAGCGCAGTTTGAGGATCAAGGATAGTGAGTGGCACGAAATTCTCCTTTGCAAGTAGTAAATGAGGTTCGGATGGCCGGATGCGCGGCAAGACGGTCAGTCCTCGGTGATTTTCGCAAGAAGGTGTATGGCTGAAGACAGCTTCTTCTGTTCTTGCGGAGAGAGTTTCTGCTGGATCGCTTGCGTCAGCCAATCCTGACGAGCGGCACGCCCGTCCTCGATCCGTTTCTTGCAGGCTTTTGTCAGCGACATGAGCGTTTTTCGCCCGTCGTTCGGGTCGGCAGCTCCCGCCACAAACCCCATTTCTTCCAACGGAGCGATAACCGCGCTCATCGACTGAGGACGCATTCCTTCTGCCCTGGCAAGGCTCGACACCGTCGCCGGACCGTCCTTTTCCAATCGGAGAATGACTGCGATCTGAGACGACGTGAAATCGCTCGCTCCGCCGTGCTGTAGCACCTGCCGTTTCAGTTTCCCAAAGGTGGTGCGCAACTCTGCTGCAAGCTTGGATGCAAGTGCCGTATCGGTATTCGGCAACGTTTCTACCATAACGAAACTATAACAGATAGACAGTTGATATGTACAGGTTACCTGCATATATGCCACTCCGGCTGCCTCTGGCGGTCGAAAGAAGGCTGCCTGTCTTTCCGTCCGACTTGCCGCCCAGTGACAGGTTGCTGCTTCGCGCCATGCCCGCCCCCAGCCCGTCGAACCAGCTTCAACACCTTGCGCCAGGACATCTTGTGTGGATTTATGGGTGCTTATGGGTGTATATATGAGTGTGAGGGCCAGATGTTCGAGACCACCGACATCCCGATTACCCCCGAAGTGCTCACGCTGATCGCCGAGATCGACGAGTTCAAAGGGGCATGGCGCGCGCTGGGAACCCTAGCGCCCGAGCGCCTGAGTGCCCTGCGCCGCGTGGCGACCATTGAGAGCATCGGTTCCTCCACCCGCATCGAGGGCAGCAAACTCTCCGACCGAGACGTGGAGCGCCTGCTCGCAAATCTGGAGATCAAATCCTTCGCCACCCGCGACGAGCAGGAGGTCGCCGGGTACGCCGAGGTCATGGAGACCATTTTCCATGCGTGGGCGGAGATTCCGGTCACGGAAAACCACATCAAGCAGCTCCACCGCGATCTTTTGCAGTACAGCGAGAAGGACGACCGGCACCGCGGGGAATACAAAACCCTGCCGAACAGTGTCTCCGCTTTCGACGACGCCGGCCGGCAGATTGCTGTCGTCTTCGAGACCGCATCGCCCTTCGACACGCCCCGGCTGATGGCCGAGCTTGTCGCATGGCTCCGGGAAGCCCAGGAGCTGAAACGGCTCCATCCTTTGCTCGTCATCGCCATCTTTACGGTTGTCTTTCTAGAAATCCACCCCTTCCAGGACGGGAACGGCCGCTTGAGCCGCGTACTCACCACGCTTCTTTTGTTGAAGGCCGGCTACGCCTATGTGCCCTACAGTTCTCTGGAAGGCGTGATCGAGAACAGCAAAGAGGGCTACTACCTGGCGCTGCGCCAGACGCAGGGCACCATCCGCACCGCCGCGCCGAACTGGCAGCCGTGGCTGATCTTTTTTCTGCGAGCATTGCAGCAGCAGGAGCGCCGACTGGCGGCCAAGGTGGAGCGCGAGCGGGTAGTGATCGCCGCCCTGCCCGAGCTGGACCTTCAGATCATCGACTACATCCGCCAGCATGGCCGCGTCACGATGGCCGATATGGTTCGTGTCACCCGCGCCAGCCGGAACACGTTGAAGGACCATTTCCGCAGCCTGGTTGAAAAGGGACATCTCACCCGGCATGGAAGCGGCAAGGGCTCCTGGTATTCACTGCCCTGAAAAACATCGTTGCCTCCTTTGCGTTTCGACCGGCTTGCCGCCCTTTGATGTCCTGCCGCTTAGCGCCAAACCTGGTTCGGCCTACCTGACGGGCTAGAACATCTTGCCCAGCGCAAGGTGTTGGCGGGTTTCGGCTTGCTGTTACTCGACAGTAAAATAATCCTTGACATTTTCTAGCAGATTTGCAAATCTTTGTGACAGTAGTCTCAAAAGAACCGAGGCTGTCGGCAAGTCCCCTTTCAACAACCTAGTCGACACTCCCGTTCTTGTAGTCTGGGGTCGAATCATCCTCAAGAACACTGTGACGTGAATTTATGTGTCCAATCGTTTTGTGATCGGATGCATCCATTACGCTATGGTGTTCTGCGCTCGTATTCCAATGCCAAAACAGTAGAGCCTCTTGCAAAATTGCCTTCAGGCTATCGATTGTGTCAGGGCACGACCTCAGTCGTGCCGCAAATGGCCAATTTAGATTCCGGCTTTAGCCGCTGCGGAATTGCAAATTACTGAAAACAAAACCGCAGGGGCTAAAGCCCAACATGATTTTGTTGCTCTTCCGGCACGACTGAAGTCGTGCCCTGACACTTTTTGCAGTCTCAATGGAATTTTGCAAGAGGCTCAGTAGCCAGAAAAATGAGAAATGCAAACGTCTGGTGACCTTGTCGTCTATCTGCCTGACGTTGAGTGTCGGCGACCCCACCAAAGCCAGTTTGCAGCAGCGGTTGGTGAAAACCCGCGGGCCCCTGGTAAAGAGTTCCCGCTACTACTGGATCTCGTTGAAAGGAAGCCATCTCTGGTGGTGCATGTTTGGAAGTATGCTGGCCGGATGAAGGCTCTGCCACTTCCAGCCGGATAGGTGGTTCGTCTACGAACCGCTACGGGAACTACCGAGCGATCCGAAGGCCGCCATGCTCCAGGTGCTGGCCGAATGCGGTCGATTGGACACCGGCCTGATGTCTCGCCTCCTCGACAAACCGGAGCAAGAAGTCATTGCCCAGCTTGTCACCGCCGACCTGATCTACAAAGAACCAAACTCTCAGCAATATCAGACAGCCGACGAGTACCTGTCCGGCAACGTGCGGCAGAAACTGAAGGACGCTCAAGGCGCCACGCTGCTTGACCCCGCATATGAGCGGAACGTCAAAGCTCTCGAAGCTGTTCAGCCGGAGATCGTTCTGTTCATCGATATTGACGTGCGCCTTGGGCAGACCTGGGTTCCCACCGAGGTGTACATCGCATTTCTCAACCGGCATCTGGCCGAGCAACGCCCAGCATCCGGCGACCGCGCGCCGTCCATCACCAGAGACATCAATGGCCGCTGGAGCGTCGATCTGCCTTCCTGCTACAACACGTTCGAGTTGACGCACAAGTGGGCGGGCGGAGGAATGTCTGGGCACAAGCTGCTCGAATACGGTCTCAACCTCCAGGAGCCGACCCTCTATGAGAACAACGCCGATGGCAAGCCGGTCATCGACACGGTACGAACCATCGCGGCGCGAGCCAGACTGCGCGAAATCAAAGACGCCTTTACCGAATGGATCAAGGACGACAAGCAAGCCGACATTCATCCGCAGATCGAGCGCATTTACAACGAAACCTTCAACGCCAATCGTCTCCGCATCTACGACGGCGGGCACTTGAACTTCCCAGGGCTGAATCCAACTATCGTTCCGCGGCCCTATCAAATGCGTGGCGCATGGCGCGCTATGGTCGAAGGCCGCGCCCTCCTTGACCACTTCGTCGGCTCCGGGAAATCTCTCACTGTGATTATCGCCGGCATGGAATCGCGCCGAATCGGAATCTCTCGCAAGAACCTCTACGTCGTCCCGAACAATATGATTCAACAATGGCGCGAAGAGTTCAAGAAAGCCTATCCTTCCGCCAACGTCCTGGCCGTCACCGAACGGGACTTCGATTCTCCGCTCAGCCGAAAGCGCCTCTTCAGCCGGGTCGCCACCAACGAATGGGACGCCGTCATCGTTCCCCATTCGCAGTTCGATATGCTGCCCATCTCACCGGAGCGGGAAGCGAAGACTGTCAACGCTCAGATGCAAGAGATGAAAGACCTGCTGCGCGAAAGTTCTGAAAACGGTCGCACCAAGACCAGAGCGGAGAAGCGGACCACACGGCAGATCGAGAACAAGATTCAAAAGTACAAGGAGAAGCTGAAGGAGCTTTCCCAGGGCCGGAAAGACGACACCATCTACTTCGACGATCTTGGAGTGGATCGTCTCTTTGTCGATGAAGCCCACGCATACAAGGCCCTGGCCATCGTCACAAAAATGGGGAACATCGCCGGTATCAGCACCCGCGAATCCCAGCGGGCACAGCGCATCCTAGCCAAGATTGAGTTCATGCAGGAGACGCACAACGGCGCAGGCGTAATCTTCACCACCGCCACCCCGATCACAAACACACTCGGCGAGCAATTCGTGATGACGCGATACCTGGCCCGCGACATTCTCAACAAATGCAGCATCAACAATTTCGACGACTGGGCGGCCAACTTCGCCGAGCCTGTCACGCGCATGGAGTACGCCACCGACGGCGTCACCATCAAGCCGAAGACCGCGCTGGCGAACTACGTCAATGTTCCCGAACTCCAGTCCATCTGGTCCCAGTTTGCCGACGTAATGATGCAGGATATCCACCGCCGTGGCCAAGTGATTTCTCCATAAACGAAGGAACAAGGGTTGGCGCAGGAACGTCTGTGCCGACGGGTGTCCATTTCGGCGCTATGCGGCGTGATGTTTTCTGCGACCAAATCCATTGTCGTGCACCCATCTCATTGTCGTGCAAAATGGCATTACAGGGGCAAATTGGTTGGACAATACGAACAGAATGGACGGCGCGAAATGCTTGTAAATATTTTATATAGCTCTATTTACGAGTAGAATCAAAAAGATATGAAAAGTCTTGGCGGAGAGGGAGGGATTCGAACCCCCGATAGCCTTGCGACTATGTCTGATTTCGAGTCAGGTGCATTCAACCGGGCTCTGCCACCTCTCCGCTTTGTAACTCCTTTTGTATTAGTCGCTTATTCAAAAAACCCCGTGGCAACTGAATCCTTTCTGGCTCTCAGGATCGTCTTGCGATAGACGAGGCCTGCGAGATTCCACAGAGCCGCCCCTGCCACTACCAGTTTACGGGTCGCGGCGTGCGGAGGCAATACCAGTCGAGATTCTTGAAGCGGGGGGCTGCCAAAAGCGGGGGCTGCCAAAATGGGCAAGAATCAGGTTTGGCCCTGGTGTGTGGGCAGCGCGGGGGGTGGGACGGGCCGGTGTTTAGCGCGAAGATAAGCGACCAACTGGGCAGCTTCCTCATCGGTGACAGAATCGCTGAAGGGCGGCATCTTCTGGCCGCCGGTGAGGATTTGGTCGGTGATCCTGGCCGGGGTCCAGAGCTTGTTCTTGCGCAAGTCAACGAGCGAAGGCGCTTTTTGGGTGCCGATGCCGCCGACGCCGTGACAGTGGGCGCAACCTTTGTCGCGAAACAGGACCGCGCCGGCCCTTTCGGCGGCCTTGGAGCCAGCTTTGGCCTTGAAGAGGCCGTGGGCAGGGAGCGCGGCGAAAAGGACGATGGCGGGCAAAAGGGCGAAGCACTTCAGACGAGGAATCACAGAAGCCATTTTCGCATCCCGGAGGGTCGGCGCGCCTCCATCTTTAGGCGGTGCAGGTGGGAGTATTCAGATTGAGTTGAGCAAAGAAATCCGGGCGCGTCTTAAATTCCTCACAACGGGGGATGGGCTGGCTAAAGGATGGGAAGCGGCCTTCGTGCGTTGGGCGGCAGGGCTTGTTTTGGTGCTGGTGTAGGCCACCGCAAATAGAGTCCTTTACCGATTCTCGCAATTGGGCGGAATTCGCAGAAGAGACTTCCCTCAGGGGCCCGGCTCGTTTTTGCGCCATTTATGGCACGACTGAAGTCGTGCCCTTTCAAAACATAAACGACCATCTGTGTGGCGGGCACCACTAGTCAGGGCGGTGTAGTCTTTTGCTTATGACGGTGAGAGCGAGCTGGTTTGCAAGCGACCTGCGGCGTGAGCTGGGGCTTCGCAACCGGCTATGGGGGCGAGGGCGAGCGCATGTCGAGAGTTACGGCAACCCGCCGGTCATTGTCTACTCGCCGGAACACCCCACAGACGAAGACCTGTCTGGGGGGGTCCCCGCGGGGGGTGGGCGCCACGGAAACTTCTTCGATCCGGCATACGCGGCCATTGCGTCACGGCCGGAATGGATGCGGCGCTTTGACAAGATTCATGCGCAGGGAAGGGCACTGCCAAAGGCGGAGTCGGGCAGACGATGGCGGGAATTGGACTCTTCGATGAGTTCCGATGCGCTGCTGATGAATGTGTTTTGCGCGCCGGGAGTGGCGGAGGCACCTGCGGTGCGGCGGACGCTCGGAGTGGATGGGGAGGACACACCCTTGTTTGGTTGGAGGGCGCGAGTGCCGCTGGCCAGTGGACGATTTGACCGGACGGAAGTGGATATGCGGTGGGGGTCACTGCTGGTGGAGGCCAAGCTCACGGAGGGAGATTTTCAGTCGTGCAAGGCTGAGGTTGCGGAGCGGTATCGAGACTTTGATGCGGTGTTTGAGCGGGCGTTGTTGCCTCGGGTGGTGTTGCGGACGGCGAGACGACGGACGGCGGTCGAGTTTGCGGAGGAGTTTACGCAGGAGTGGGAAGATGCGGTGGCCGATGAGGGGATGGCGCATGAGTTTCAGGAGGGGATTGTAGCGCGGGCACAGGCGGTGAGCGCGGAGACTGGGTATGCGGGATATCAACTGATTCGGAATGTACTGGCGGCGTATGCGGAAGGGTGCAGCTTTTGCGCGGTGCATGATGCGCGCCGGCCAGACTTGCGCGAGGCATGGTTTCAGGTGATGGCCGCGGTGAAGAGTGCGGAGATGCGCGTGCGGCTGAAGGTGCTGACTTGGCAGGAACTCGCGGCATTGCTTGCTGAGAATTTGCAGCAGTTTCTGGACTTGAAGTATGGGATTGTTGGACCGGGGAAGGTGGCTTCGGCGGCCGGGAATGCTTCTGAGCTCGATTAGGGATGGGCCGGGTTTCACAGTTCTCTTCGCTGTGGCGGACGAACCATTGAAACCCGGCACAAAATGAACGATTGGCTTCCCTCAGCCGATCGCTGCAGCCTGCTAGGTCTCTGACCGGATGAAATGGTGCTATGAGGGGTGCGAGCGCGGGCTGGGAAGCCCGCGCTACAGCCGGTCAGGAGACCGGCGCTACATTCCATCCATTACTAAATCACGCGGTCACAGAACTAGGCAAGCTTTGGATTTGGGCCGTACAGGTTCGTTCCCGGGTCGCTGTCTTTGACCAGGAAAATGAGCAGGATAATGGGCCCAACGAACGGGATTAAAGAGATGAATATCCACCAGCCGCTCTTGCCGGTGTCGTGGAGCCGGCGTATGCCGACGGCTAACGATGGGATCAAGGTGGCAAGCGAATAGATGCCCAATAGGGCCAGAAAGATATACCCGACCACGGTCACATTCTTGATGAGCGCGAAACCGGCGATCTCGAGCACGAAAATGATCAAGATATTGATCAGCGCGTACATCCAGTACTCTTTGCGGCGCGCTCGCCCGTTGAACTCGGCATATTTCTTCAAAACCAGCAGATACCATTCCATATTCGACCTCCGTGCCTAATAGCTTGTCAGAATACCCGCCGTGGGCGCCGCATCCAGAACCTTGGACCGCCTACATAGCTGATATTTCCAGTTGGATTTCCAGTGTGCAGTCAATATACATCAGGGAATTGCGCTCGGCTAGAGATATTTGAAGCGATCCAAGTTAACTGTCGCTTCCCATGGGGGCATGGAATTGGGCGCACCGCAAACGGTTGAACAGAACTCGGCTAGGTCCGTGACCGGATGAAGATGTTCTATCCAATGAACGAACGTGGGCCGGGAGGCCGGCGCTACATTTCCAAAAGGAACATTTTCATACGGCCAAAGAACTAGAGCCCGGCCCCCGGGATGTATCTATATTCGATTTTTGCGGGCTGCCTGGGGGCGTCGCCGGTCAGATCGTGGGTGTGCCAGACTATGGATTCGGCGGCGACCTCAGGGTGCTTGCGGAGGAACTCCAGAGCGTAGGCGCTGGCGGTGGGGTCGTCTTTCTGGTCGGCGAATTTGGCTGACTCGATAGCGGCCTTTTGTTTGTCACCCAGGCGGCGGTAGAGGATGGCGAGCTGGTAGTGGGCGGCCAGATCGTCTGGATCCACGGCTTGCAGGCGGACGTAGATGTCGCGGGCCTGCGGGTAGTCGTGCTGCTGATAGTAGCTGAAGCCGAGTTCACGAAGCCCGTCCTTGGAGCGCGGATACTTGGCCAGCATGGCTTCAAGGTCCGCGATGGCTTCCTTGATCTGGCCGGCGTTGCGCTCGACCAGGGCGCGATAGTAGAGGGCGCGCGGGTCACCGGGAAGCAGAGCGAGCGCCTTGGCCAGATTCGACTTTGCGTCGTCGTACTTTTCCCAGGAAATTTCAACGATGCCCATGTTGGTGTAGGCATCGGCGTAGTCGGGGCGCAGGGCGGCTACGCGCTCAAAGGCGTGGACGGAGGCCAGGTACTGTTGCGCGTCGAGCAGGCCGATACCGAAGTTATTCCAGCGCATCCATTCCTTGTTTTCATCCGGCGTGGGCGGCTGGGGCGAGTTCTCGCCAATCTTGAAGGTCTTGGTCTCCGACGCCATGTCGATAATGGGCTGCGGATAATGCTGCCCGGCCTTCTGGTCCATGGCGTAGTCGATGAAGTGCTGGTCGAAGCGGCGGTATCTTACGGTCGCAGTCAATGAAACCTGGCCGGCAATGTCCTTGGGCAGGCGGAAGCGGTAGCGCACCAGCTGCGAGCGGCCCGACTGGATGGTGTTGTTGTAGGCAAGGACGCGGTTGTGCCAGATCTGGTGCAGGTCGTTCAGCTCGCCCTTGTTGTTGATCAGCCGGTTGGTAAAGGAGTGGGCCGCAGGGTCGAGGTTGCCGTCGGGTTGCAGGAAGCCGCTCTCGGCCAGTGTCTTGCCTGAGCCGTCCTTCACCGTGAAGTCAACCCAGGCTTCATAGAAGTCGCGCTGCTCGGGGATAAAAGAATGTCCGATGCCTTTGTTCTGGATGACGACGTCGGCCACCAGGGTTTCGCCGGGAGCGAGGGAGAAACTGGTGAGGCCGAGCGGAGCGACGAGGACCTGATCGGTTGGCGTAGCCGCCGCGCCTTCCTTCTCGAGCGCGAAGATATCGACATTGAAGACACCCTTGCCGTCCGAGGCATTCTTGAGGAAGGCTGCAACCTTATCGGCCTGTTCGTCGAATTTGTAGTACTGCGGCATGAGAGTGTTGCCGCCCACCCAACGGTGGGAGACGAATTTGCCGTCCTTGGCGCCGGGCTCATTGGATCCGGCAGGCAGCGCCTCACGGACCATGTGGCAGGTCTGGCAGGTGGAGGTGACATCCTTCCGGTAGAAGGGCAGCGGTGACTGCCTGGTGAAGCTTGCGCCCTGCCATTCGTCGTAGAGAGAGATGGCGCGGAGCCACTTGTAGTCGTCGAGGGTGCGGGGAATGGCGGCCTTGTGGCAGGCGGCGCAGAACTCGGCGGTTTGGTAAAGCGGGCGCATGACGGCCTTGGAATGGCGGTCGAGATGAGCCAGTATCTCGCCGTCGGAGACAGGCCCGGTGATGGGAGCGCCGTTTTCGTCCACGAGGACGGCGGGAATGCCCATGACATAGCTGCCCGTGCCCGTGGTGTCAGTGGACTGGATGGAGTGGCAAACCGAGCAGGAGATTCCCTCGTCTTCAAAGGGCCGCTTCTTGGGCATGCCCTGAGACAAGTCGCCGCTGAACAGCGCGACCGGGTTGTGGCAGCCCTCGCAGTGGCGGGAGTACTGCACACCCTTCTCATCGATGAGCAAGTTTACGTTCTTGAGATACCAGGGAGCACGGAAACTATTGGAGTGAACGGACTGGCGCCATTGGCGGTACGCCTCTTGATGGCAGTGACCGCAATACTGGGCAGTGGGGAAGCTCTTGGGGCTCGTGAACTGCCCAGTACTTGTTGTGGCATTCGAGGGAAGAAACGGCGTGTCTTTGCCGAATGCGTAATTGTAGCGAGCAGCGACGGAATCATGGAATGGGGTTGTTGGGCCGGTTATTCCGGCGGAGACGGAATAGGGCGTGGTGGCGGAAGGAGTGGTGGCAGGGGAGGGATTTGCGGCGGATGCCGGGGCCGATTCAGGGCCTCTGGCGGCGCGAGCGGTCTGTGTGGTCGCCAGCCAGGTGACCGGGAGGAACAAGAGGGCCAGGGCCAAGCTCAAGAGACAGCGGGGCAACACCTTTTTGACAGCCTTGAACGCGGTCTTGAACATGGTCAGGTGATCTCCAGGGAAGAGGCCGTTCCGCAGCGACGGACAGCGGGAATGTCGCAGGAACAGATTGACCCTAACAGGCATGAGGGATGACCTGTCTTCCATCGAAAGGTGGAGGGGCCGGGCAGTGAGCCAGCAGGCCAGCAAATCAGCGAGCGGTTCACAGGGTGGGATGAGTGGAGAGAAAATGGGGCTGGCCGGGCGGGGAAGAGGCACAACTTCTTAGCCAAAATGCCCCCTGAACTGGTACGTTGATTCAGAAGGAATTCATTTTCAAAGATGGCCTCAAGTCCTTATTTTTCTCTGGCAGTCCTGTTCCTGGCGGCGTTGGGCTTTGGGCTGACCCCCTTGGGGTTGGCGTGGCTATGGGGAAAGGTGTTTTCTCCGGCCAAGCCGAACGCGATCAAGAACGCGATCTACGAGTGCGGCCTGGAGTCCAAGGGCGACGCCTGGATGCAGTTCCGCTCGGCCTACTATCTGTACGCCATTATCTTCCTGATATTTGACGTGGAAGCCGTGTTTCTGCTGCCCTTTGCGGTGGCTTTTACGGGGCTAGGCGTGGCGGCCTGCCTGGCGATGCTGGTGTTTGTGCTGATGCTGATTGAGGGGCTGGCCTGGGCCTGGGCGAAGGGCGTGTTGACGTGGGCGTGAGATCAGAGATCAGGGGTCAGTGATCAGTGATCAGGGGTCAGAGATCAGAGATCAGGTTTAAGTTTTTAGGGAACAGGGAACAGGAAAGAGGGGCGGGTACCCGGCAGTCGGCGGGCATTGAGAACAACCGATCTTCGATCTAGGAAGAAGCAAGATTCCGATTGTGCTGCAAGTTCAACAATCCACACGGAAGCAGCGTGTTGGGGCAAAAGCAGCGAGTTAGCCCCCGCTGAAGCGGGGATAGCGAGTTAGCAAGTTAGCGGGCCGCACTGATCGACACAGGTTTCATCCTTTCGCGGGTCGGCGACGCCGATGGACGACTGACAACTGATCACTGACAACTGATCACTGACAACTGATTACTGCAATTAGGAGCGAAGCGACGATGGTAGATGAAGGGTTGAAGATCGAACTGGGGAAGCAGGGCGTCTTCGTCACGACCATCGAGGAGCTCTACAACTGGGGCCGGCGGAGTTCGATCTGGCCCATGCAGTTCGGGCTGGCTTGTTGCGCCATCGAGATGATCGCAACAACGATGGCGCGTTACGACATTGCACGCTTCGGGGCGGAAGTCTTCCGGCCGTCGCCCAGGCAGGCCGACATGATGATCATCTCCGGCACTGTGACCAAGAGAATGGCGCCGCAGGTGGTGCGGCTTTACAACCAGATGGCCGAGCCGAAGTACGTAATCGCGATGGGCGCCTGCGCCATCTCCGGCGGGCCGTTCAAGCAGGGTTACAACGTGCTGAAGGGGATCGATCGCTATATTCCCGTTGACGTGCATATTCCTGGCTGCCCGCCGCGGCCTGAGGCCTTGCTGCAGGCCTTTATGACTCTCCAGAAGAAGATTGACGGGCAGCATTTGACCGGGGAGGGCCGTCCGCGTCACCTGGATGCGGAGGCGCAGGGCGAATTCCCGGTGCCTGTACCCGGAGAGCACGATCTGGAGCCCGCGTCGAATCCCGGGGTGTGGACGGCGCCGGTGGTGATTCGCTGATGATGACAGTTGAAGAGATCAAGGCGGCGATCGAGGCGGCTTTGCCAGACGCGGGAGTGGAGATCGTGTGCAACCCTAGCGTCAGCGGGCAGCACTCGCTCAGGTTGGCCCCGGCCCAGGCTGTGGCTGTAGCGAAGTTTCTGCGCGACGATCTCCTTTTCGACTACCTGTCCAACGTGACCGGCGTGGACTGGCCGGACAAGGAAGTCGCAGAGAAAGTGAGAGTAACCCGTCCCGTGACCAAGACCGTGGACGGCGTTGAAACGACCGTGGAAGAGACCGTGGAGGAAACGCGCAAACGCGTGGCGCCAGGTTGCCTGGAGGCGGTTTATCACCTTTATTCGGTGGCCCAGAAGCAGGGACCGGTGGTGTTCAGGCTGAAGACGGTCAACCGCACGGATCAGGTGGAGCTGCCTTCCTTGACACCAATCTGGCGATCGGCAGAGTTCCAGGAGCGGGAGATTTTCGATCTCTTCGGCATTGTGTTCACCGGGCATCCTGACCTGCGGCGGCTGTTGATGTGGGATGGATTCAAGGACCACCCCATGCGGCGGGATTACGTGGAGCCGGACGACTTTGAATACGAGCCGACCGCGCACGATCAGGTGTTGGCGCGGGCGTTGGCACACCAGGCTGCGAGCCGCACAGCGCAAGAGGCCGCTGCGCCGGCTCTGGGAGCAGGCCAGGAAGGCACGGGCGCCAGCCAATGACTGCCACTCACAAACTCGTGGCCTTCGAGAGCGACAAGACCAGGCCGGACGACTGGAACCGTCCGCAGGTGATTGAGCCGGACGGCGATGCAGAGCTGCTGGAAGTGGCCATGGGGCCGCACCACCCGTCGACGCACGGCGTCTTCCGCATGGATGTGGCCCTGGACGGGGAGCGGGTGATCCGGCTGAAGCCGGTCTTCGGCTATTTGCATCGCAATCACGAGAAGATTGCCGAAGGGATCAGCTACCTGGGCTCGATGCCATTCACCGATCGGCTGGACTACGTGTGCCCGCTGACCAACAACTGGGCCTACGCATTGGCGGTAGAGAAGCTGACCGGGCAGGCGGTTCCGGAGCGGGCCGAATATCTGCGGGTGATTCTTGGCGAGCTGACGCGGGTGCAGAACCACGCTTCGTCGATCGGTTTTCTGATTCAGGAGATGGGAGCAAGCGGGACGCCTCTGATGTATGCCTTCCGCGAGCGCGAAAAAATTCTGGACCTGTTCGAGGAGCTCACCGGTGCGCGGATGATGTGCAACTACATGCGCTTTGGCGGCTGCAGGGTGGACGCGACAGCAGGTTGGTTGGCAGCGACGCGCAAAGTGGTGGAGGGGCTGCCGGGGTTTACCGAGGAGATTGAACGGCTGCTGTGCTCGAACGAGATTCTGATGGCGCGCACGCAGGGAGTGGGCATTCTGCGGCCGGACCTGGCTGTGAATGCGGGAGTGACGGGGCCGATGCTGCGGGCCTCGGGCGTGAACTACGACATTCGCAAAGTGGATGGGTACGGCGTCTACAATCGCTTCAACTTTCGTGTGCCGCTGGGCGATCATTGGGACGTATACGACCGCTTCATGATCCGGCTGCTGGAGATGCGGGAGTCGATCAAGATTCTGGAACAGGCTCTGAAAGATATCCCCGCAGGCCCGGTGATGGACTCAAAGGCGAAGATTCGCGGTTTCCGTCCCAAACCGGGCGAGGCATACGGGCGGATCGAGTCGCCAAAAGGGGAGTTGGGCTTTTATCTGATCAGCGACGGGGGACCGAATCCTTATCGCTATCGGGTGCGGCCACCCAGCCTGATGAATCTGACGGTGCTGGAGGATATGGCGATTGGCCAGAATGTGGCCGATGTAGTGCTGATCTTTGGAAGCGTGGATATTGTGCTGGGGGAAGTGGATAGATAGTCGTCAGTGTTCAGTTGTCAGTGGTCAGTGAGAATTAACAACTGAAATCTGATCACTGAAAACTGACCACTGTCGGGAGGCGTAATTGCTGGGCGAAGGGATACTGAAGGGGCTGGCGGAGACGGCAAAGAACTTTGTGGGCAGCTTTGTGTCCGCTGAGCGGCTGACGACGGTCCAGTATCCGGAACAGCGAATCGCTCCGATTGAGGCGACACGCGACTTTCCCTTCCTGGTGTACGACGGCGCGGATTGGGAGGCAGGGATGCGCTGCGTGGCCTGCCAAATTTGCGAGAAAGAGTGCCCGCCCAAGTGCATTTATATCGTCAAGAGCATTGACAAGAAGCCCGACGCGCTGGGCAAGCCGCAGTTCTACCCAGCCAGGTTCGATATCGATATTTCGGTGTGCATGAGCTGCCAGATTTGCGTTGAGGTCTGCCCGTTTGAAGCCATCAAGATGGATACGGAGTTTGAACTGAGCAGGACCGACCGCTTTGGCGGACTGCTTTTCGATCGCGAGGAACTGGCCAAGTCCAACGAACATTATCACAAGATTCATCCCACCGAGGCAGCCCAAGTGGATGCGCGCCTGGCCGGGGAAAAGGCCAAGTCCGATGCCAAGGCAAAGGGCGCAGCCTTGGCTGCAGCAGCCAAGGCGGCGGCAGCGGCCAAGCCTGCGGTTTCGACGGAAAATGCTGCTGCGAAGCCGGAAGGAGCGGAGATCAAGCCATGATCGAAACCATTGATCAGATTTTTGTTCTCCTCAAACACTGGCTGGTCGGGTTTCTGCCTGCCGGGTTGCAGCCGGTTGCCAGCGTGCTGGTGAGCGTGGTGGCCATCATCGCGGTGTTTCCCTCGCTGTTTGCAATCGCCGTGTGGATGGAGCGCAAGGGCCTGGGCCGCATGCAGAATAGAATTGGCCCTAACCGCGTGGGACCATTTGGGCTATTCCAGCCGATAGCCGACGGGATCAAGTCGCTGACCAAGGAAGATATTGTGCCGCTGAGAGCCGACGCGGTGGTGCATTTTATGGCGCCGGTGGTGCTGGTGGTTGTGGTGTTCATGGGCATCGCGGTGCTGCCCATGGGGCGGAACATGACCCTGGTGCACATGGATTCCGGCCTGTTGTTCTTCTTTGCCATGGGCGCGTCAACGGAGCTATCGGTTTTCATGGCCGGCTGGTCCAGCCGCAACAAGTATTCGCTGCTGGGGGCCATGCGCGGCGTGGCGCAGATGATCAGCTATGAGGTTCCGCTGTTGATGTCGAGCGTGGCTGTGGTGATGATGACCGGCTCGCTTTCGCTGGGGAAGATTGTCGAAGCGCAGAACCAATACACCTGGGGCCTGCCGCACTGGTACATCTTTACGCCTTGGGGGCTGGCGGCCTTCCTTATGTATGCCATTGCGGCAACGGCAGAGACCAACCGCTCTCCATTCGATCTGCCCGAAGGCGAATCGGAGCTGGTAGCCGGCTATTTCACTGAGTACTCGGGCTTCAAGTTTGCGCTGTTCTTTCTCGGCGAGTACGTGGGCATGTTGTCCATCTCAGGCCTGGGAACCACGCTGTTTCTGGGCGGATGGTCGGCGCCCTTCTCGTTCCTTGGCTGGGTTCCGTCGTGGTTCTGGTTCTTCTCCAAGGTGATGCTGTCGATCTGCGTCTTTATCTGGATTCGCGGGACCCTGCCGCGGCTCCGCCAGGACCAACTGATGAACTTTGCCTGGAAGTTTGTGTTGCCGTTTACGCTTTTCGACTTGCTGGTTGCCGCGCTGTGGCGATTCATGGGCGATGGTTGGGCACGGTGGGTGGTCTGCTCGGTGATTCTGCTGCTGGCCTATGCGCTGATGGGCGGAGTGGGCATGTACCGGAAACACTTCAGGGTCAGGAGCTATCGCTATGCGGAGTGATTGTCGCCAGTGCGAGATCCGCGGTATCCCAGGTCTCAAGAGCGAGACCTGGGGCACCCGCAATGTCTTGAGCGCCAGAGAAAGGATCGGCTGCCGATGAGCTTTGTGTTTTACGCAATTGCAGCGCTGACGGTGGCCGGCGGGCTGGCGGCCGTGCTGCTCAAGAACACGGTGCACTGCGCTTTGGCGTTGACTGTGGCCTTTGCCGGGTTGGCGCTGATGTTTCTGGAGCTTGACGCGCAGTTTGCCGGGTTTGCGCAAATTCTTGTCTACATCGGCGCGGTGGCCATCCTGGTGGTGTTTGCGATTTTGCTGACGCGCAATGCGGAGACGCCAAAAGATGGAGTCTATAGCAGGAACTGGTTGGCAGGGTTGGTGATTGCCGCGGGTGTTTTCGCGGTGCTGGGCTGGGCGGTGCTTCAGAGCGTGCGGGTTCTGCCGCATGAAACCACTACGCCGACTGTGACAGTTCTGGACATCGGCAATGCGCTGATGGGCCGCTACGTGCTTCCGCTGGAGATTGTGGCGCTGCTGCTGACCGCTGCTCTCATTGGCGCGGTGATCGTTGCGATGCACGAGAAAGAGAGGGCCAAATGATGGGTCAGGCTACTCCGTTGGCGGCTTATCTTCTCGTGGCTGCACTTTTGTTTTCAATCGGGCTGGCCGGTGCGCTGACGCGGCGCAACGCCATCCTTGTGCTGATCGGGATTGAGCTTATGCTGAACGCAGCCAACCTGAATCTGATTGCCTTCTGGCGCTACGGTCCGCATCCCGAGTTGCTGACGGGCATGATGTTTGCCATCTTCTCGATTGCCGTTGCGGCGGCTGAGGCGGCGGTGGGACTGGGGCTGGTGATCAGCATCCATCGCCACGCGCATACGACGGATCTCGATGCCATGAACAGGATGAGGGGGTGAACGGATGTTGATGCAAGAGATGGCCTCAGTGTCCTTTCAGCCGACTACGAACTGCGGCCCCCCGGGAATTTGCGATTATCTTTGGCTGGTCCCCGCCGTGCCCATCATCGCTTCCGGTGTGATTGGCCTGCTCAAGCAGCAGAAGCGAAGGACGGCTGCCACGCTGGCCATCGGGTCGCTCAGCTTTTCACTCGTGTTGGCGCTGGTTGCGTTTGTGCACGTAGTGGCTGGATGGACACATGGCGTTGCTGTCCGCGAGACCGTCAACTTCACCTGGATTCAATTCGGAGCATCGAACGTCGACCTCGGCTGGGTACTCGATCCGCTCTCGGCGGTGATGCTGGCGATGGTCACGCTTGTCGGCCTCCTTATCTTTATTTACTCGATCGGATACATGGCCCACGACGAGAACTACACCCGCTTCTTCTGCTTCCTCTCGCTGTTTGCCGGAGCCATGCTGGGCGTGGTGATCGCGAATAGCATGCTGCTGTTCTTCATGGGCTGGGAGTTAGTGGGACTTACTTCCTACTTATTGATTGGATTCTGGTATCAGAAGCCCGCCGCAGCTGCTGCCGCGAAAAAGGCCTTTCTCACCACGCGCGTTGGCGATGTTTTTTTTCTGCTTGGAATTGTCTGGTTGTTTGCGCAGACAGGCACGCTGCTCTTCTACAACAACGGCGCGGGCTCCATTGAGCACGGTGCGCTGGCCGCGCTGTTGGCACAGCCAGCGGCACTGGGTCTTAGCGCCGCGGGCGCGATTGGCCTGCTGATCTTTGCCGGAGCGGCGGGCAAGAGCGGCCAATTCCCGTTGCACGTGTGGCTGCCGGATGCGATGGAAGGCCCTACGCCGGTCTCGGCACTGATCCACGCGGCGACCATGGTGGCTGCGGGGGTTTACCTCATTGCGCGGGTGTATCCGCTGATGCAAGCTGGGGCACTGGCTGGCGGGACGACCACGCCGCTGACGGTCGTGACCTGGGTGGGCGCGTTCACGGCAGTGTTTGCCGCGCTCATAGCCGTCGCGCAGAATGACATCAAACGCATTCTGGCTTACTCGACCATTTCGCAATTGGGCTACATGATGGCCGGCCTGGGCATGGGCGGCGTGGCCGTGGGCATGTTCCACCTGATCACCCACGCCTTTTTCAAGGCGCTCTTGTTCATGGGCGCGGGGTCGGTGATTCACGGTTGCCATGAGGAGCAGGATGTGCGGCGCATGGGTGGGTTGAGAGCCGACATGCCGCTGACCTTCCTGACCTATGCAATCGGGATGCTCGCCCTGTGCGGTTTTCCGCTGCTGTTCTCAGGCTTCTGGAGCAAGGACGGGATTCTGGAAGCGGCCCAGCACTGGAGCGTGGCGAAGACGCCGTTTTACATGCTTGTGTTTGGTGCGTTGCTGACCGCGTTCTATATGACGCGGCAAGTGGGCTACGTCTTCTTCGGAACGTGGAGGGGCAAGAAGCCAGCTCGCGAGAGCCCGGCTGTAATTACGGCGCCGCTGACGATCCTGGCCTTCTTCGCCATGGCGCTCGGTTTGATTGGGACGCCCGCCTGGCCGTGGTTCCGCGGGTTCATTGAGAGCCGGGCTGTACCGTTTGAATGGCACGGTTTTATGGAGCCTGGGTTGCTGGCACTGATGGGGACTTCGACGGTGATGGTGTTTCTCGGTCTCGGTTTGGGCTGGCGGCTCTATGGAGGCCAGGCGCCGAAGCCGGAGCAGCCTGACGTGCTGGAAAAGGCACTGCCGTTGCCGTGGGCCTGGCTGCGCGACCGGCTATACATCGATGAGCTCTATGGCTTCACGGTCATTGCGTTTTATGGTTGGTGGGCACGGGTTGCCGACTGGCTCGACCGCCGGGTTTGGGGCGGTGTGGTGGCCGGGGTTGCGTGGGCCTTCCGCGGATGGGCGCACTTCAGCCGCTTCCTCGACATGAATTGGGTGGATGGCAGCTTCGACAAAGGCTGTGAAGAACTGGCCAGCGGCGGAGGGCTGCTGTCGCGGGTGCAGAACGGGCGCGTACAGACCTACCTGAGAATTCTGGCCTTTTCTGTCGTCGCTTTGGTGGCGATTCTGATATGGAGCAGCCTGCCATGAGCGGATTTCCAGTATTGACGCTGTTGACCGTGTTGCCCCTCGCGGGGGCGGCCGTTGCCCTAATCGCGGGCAAACATGCGCGCGGCGTGGCAATCATCACGACTGGGGTAAGTCTCGCCCTCGCTATTTATGTTTGGACGCAGTTGCCCGCCAATGGAGCCATTGGCCTGGTGGAGCGCGCAGCGTGGGCACCGTCGCTGGGCATCGAGTATCACCTGGGCGTGGACGGGCTGGGCGCGCTGATGGTGGTGCTTTCAGCCATTGTGACGCTGATGTCAGTGGATGCGGCGCATCGTGTGCACCACCAGCCGGGGCTCTACTTTGGGCTGGTGCTGGTGCTCGAATCGGGGCTTTTTGGTTCGTTCACGGCGCTGAACTTCTTCCACTGGTTCTTGTTCTGGGAGCTGAGCCTGATTCCTGCTTTCTTCCTCATCAAGCTGTGGGGCGGTGCGCGGCGTGGGCCGGCGGCGACGCAATTCTTCGTCTACACCATGGCCGGCTCTGTGGCGCTGCTGGTTGCGTTTCTGGCCGTCTTTCTTTCGACGGGCAGCATGGACTTTGACCGTTTGACTTTCCTGGCATCGACCGGCGAGCTTGAGAGGTTAGTGACGGCGCATTTGGGGCCAGTGATGCTTTGGCTGGCGATTGGGGTGCTGGCCGGGTTTGCGGTTAAAGTGCCCATGATTCCGTTTCACACCTGGCTGCCCGCCGCATACGCTGAGGCGCCCTCACCAGTGACGATGCTGTTGACAGGCGCCATGTCGAAGATGGGCGTCTACGGTTTGCTGCGGATCGCGATTCCACTGTTCGGGCCGCAGATTGCGCAGATTCGCACGCCGCTGCTGGTGCTGGCCGTGGCCACAGTGGTGATGGGCGCGTGGGCTGCCGCGGCGCAGAAGGATCTGAAGCGCGTCTTCGCGTATTTGTCGGTAAACCATCTTGGCTATTGTTTGCTTGGCATTTTTGCGCTGGCGGTCCCAGCGGTTGGGGCTGGCGCACAGGCGAGTCAGGCAGCCGCATTGAACGGTGTGATTCTGCAGATGTTCAATCACGGCATCACGGCTGCGGCGCTGTTCTGGTTTGTGGCCATTCTTCAGCAGCGGACAGGCGGCCATCGCGGCATCGACGACTTTGGCGGGTTGCGGAAGCCCGCGCCGGTGCTGGCCGGGTTGATGGGGATCGCGCTCTTCTCGTCCTTGGGATTGCCGGGCCTGAACGGGTTCGTGGGCGAGTTCCTCATCTTCCGCGGCGTCTTCCCGCTGGCGTGGGTATCAGCCACGGTGTCGCTGCTCGGCTTGCTGGTAACGGCGGCGGTGATTCTCACGGTGATTCAGAAAGTGTTTAACGGGCCGGTGCCGGAACATTGCGTAGGCTTCCCGGATTTGCACCATGGCGAGAAGCTCGCTCTGGCTCCGGTGATTGGACTGATGCTGCTCGTGGGCCTGTTGCCGCAGTTGATTGTGGACAGCGTGAACCCAACGGTTGTGAACCTCTTGGCGCACTGGAGATTCTGATGTTAGCGTGGACGATCTATCTCTCGTTTGCCGGAGCGCTGCTGCTGGCGCTGTTGCCTAAAGGGCGACCGGCTTTGGCCCGCTGGCTGGCGTTTGCGGTGGCTGTGGCCGGGCTGGCGCTGGCCGTGGCGGGGTTTGTGACCGGCATGGGGCAGGGCCGCGTGGTGATTGTCGATGTGCCCTGGGTCCCTTCGATGGGGATTCACTTCCTGCTCGCTGCCGACGGCATTAGCCGCGTGCTGGTGCTGCTGACCGGGCTGGCCGCGGTGGCCGGCGTCTTGTTCAGTTGGAACATCGAACTGCGCACCCATGAGTTCTTTGCATTCTTCCTCGCGCTCATAGGCGGTGTTTACGGAGTCTTTCTCAGCTTCGACCTGTTTCTGCTCTTCGTCTTCTACGAAATCGCGATTGTGCCCAAGTACTTCCTGATCGCGATCTGGGGTTCCACGCGGCGGGAATATGCGGCCATGAAGCTGGCGCTCTTCTCGTTCGCAGGCTCGGCGATGGTGCTGATCGGGCTGCTGGCGGCCTACGCCACGGCGGGTAGCCATTCGACAGGGTTGATTGCTCTGGGCCATGCGAACCTGCCGGTGAGCTTCCAGATGTGGTGCTTTCCGCTGGTATTCACAGGGTTTGCGATTCTGGCCGGCATGTGGCCTTTCCACACCTGGGCGCCCACCGGCCACGTCGCCGCGCCCACAGCCGCTTCCATGCTGCTGGCCGGAGTGGTGATGAAGCTGGGGGCTTACGGCTGCCTCCGCGTGGGGATTGCGCTGTTCCCGCGCGGACTCGACCCATGGGGATTCTCGTTCGTCGGAATCGGCTCGTGGCGCGACGTGTTTGCCGTGCTTGCGGTGGTGGGCATTGTGTATGGCGCGCTGGTGGCGCTGGTGCAGACGGACTTCAAATTCGTCATCGGCTACTCGAGCGTGAGCCACATGGGCTTTGTGTTGCTGGGGCTGATGACGCTGAACCAGATTGGCGTAACGGGCGCGGTGTTGCAGATGTTTTCGCACGGGATCATCGCGGGACTGCTGTTTGCCATTGTGGGGCGAATTGTGTATGAGCGGACCCATACGCGGCAGTTGGCGGAGCTTGAAACCATGCACCTCTCCAAGCGATTGCCCTTTGCCGCGTGGGCCTTTGTGATTGCCGGAATGGCGTCGATGGGGCTGCCGGGGTTCTCGGGCTTTGTTGCTGAGCTGCAAGTGCTGGTGGGCGCATGGATGGTCAAGCCATGGTGGACAGCCGCAGCGGGCGTGGGCATCGTGGTCGGCGTTGCATATACCTGGCGGGTGTTGCAGAAGGCATTCTTCAGCGATACGCTCCCGAGCGCACATGTTCTTGAGCAGGAACACGCACATGCCTTTGCCCCAATCACCTGGCCCGAGGCTACCGGCGTGGTGCTGCTGGGTGGAGTGAGCTTGGCCGTTGGACTTTATCCGAAGATATTGCTCGATGCAATCGAACCGGCCGTGAAGGCGCTGCTTGCGGGAGGGGGACAATGAACTACGCAGATCTCTTCCGCGTTACGCTGCCGGAGACGGCGCTCGAAGTCGCGGCGCTGCTGGTGCTAGTGGTGGACCTGGGATTGCTGCGCAAAGCCGCGCTGAAGGTGCGGGTTGTGGTTGCGGCTCTGCTGGGAGTGGCGGGATGCGGTGCGGCGCTGTGGGGAATCAGTCTTCAAACTGGGGACGGCCTGTACGTCGGCGAATCGCTTGTTCTTGCGAACGGTGGAGGCGTTGCGGTAGCGCAGATTGGGATTTTGATTCTGACAGCGCTAACGTTATTGCTGCTCATTGATTCGAGTTTCACTCGGCACGTGGGTGAATATGTTGCAGTGGTGTTGATGGCGGCGACCGGCGGATTGTTGATTGCTAGCGCGCGGGACTTATTGGTTATCTTTATCGGGCTGGAATTACTAAGCCTGGGCCTGTACATTTTGACCGCTTTTGCTAAGAGTTCAGGTAAAAGTGCAGAGGCGGCGCTGAAGTATTACCTGTTTGGCGGAATGTCGGCGGCGTTTCTCCTATTTGGATTCAGTTACTTTTATGGACTAAGCGGAAGTACAAATCTCGCCAAGATACAGGAAGCAATTGCCACGTCAGGACCAAGCCCTCTCTTCTATATCGCGTGGATTTTGGTTGTTGCGGGCCTAGGGTTTAAGGTCGCTGCCGTGCCGTTTCATTTATGGGCGCCGGACACATATGAGGGTGCGCCAACGCCAGCAGCGGCCTTTATCGCTTCAGTATCCAAAGTGGCGAGCTTCGCGCTGCTGATTTCGATAAGCGAAAGTTGGTTAAGGATTGGCGAGAGATGCGGGCCGTGGCCGCAATTGGCAGGCATTCTATTAGTGCTTGCAGCCGCTTCGATGATCGTTGGAAATCTTGCGGCGCTTGCTCAGGTTAGTGTGCGGCGACTGCTAGCTTATTCGGCGATTGCCCACGCCGGTTACATTCTGCTCGGTATTGCCTTTATTCCTGGCGATGTTTCTTCAAGCTTCTTGGTTGAGAAGGCTGTTCTCTTCTACGTCCTCACCTACGGCCTGACCACCATCGGCGCATTCGGCGTCGTCGGCGTCGTTGAACGAGCAACGGGCAGCGACAAGCTGGATTCATTCCTCGGCCTGCACAAACGGAATCCGGTTCTGGCGGCGGTGCTGCTGGTGCTGTTCTTGTCGCTGGCCGGGATTCCGCCATTGGTTGGCTTCTGGGCAAAGTTCAATCTGTTTGCCGCAGTTCTTGGCGTTTCAGCGGGGCCGGTTCCGTTTGCGCTTGTTGCGCTGGCGGTCGCGCTCAGCGCGGTTTCGCTCTATTACTATCTACAGGTGCTCAAGCGCGCCTATGTTATGCCAGCCGTGGATGAGACTCCGATCAAGGCTCATCCGGTTACGCTGGCCGTGTTGGTGGCGATCGCGGCGGCAGTGGTGCTGCTGGGCTGCTTCCCGGCGCTTCTGCAAGGGTGGATTAGCAGCGCCTATATGATGAGGTAGTTAGCCTGCGCGGACAGGCTTTGGCTGACCATGATGTGCCGCCTCAGGCGGCTTCCATAATCATCAAAGACATATTTATGCGGTCCAAGCGAGTATTGAACCCAGAAGGCTTTTGTGATCAACCATCCGATGTCTGGATCATTGCATCGAGTGACGACTGGTTACCGCAGAGCCCGATCATCTTTCCGGGTCCAGAATCGCACAGCATTCCGGAAGCGAGCTGGCCCCATGCTTCAGAGTTGGCCCACGAGCGGTACAATTCGAGCCAATCAGTGCTGAACAGGAAAACTGCAATGACAGTGAAGCTGAGACTGGATCGCCGGGATTTCCTTAAACAGGCGGCTGGAGCTGTGGGTGCGGTAACGCTGGCGGAGCACACGCCCGCGCAGGACTCGGGGAAAGAGTCTCACGCGAAGGAAGAGCGGATTCAGAGTGACGAGTACCAGAGTTATCCGCGCCGCTTCCACGGAAGGCAACTGCGCATGATCTCGTTTCCGCTTGGGGGTGTTTGCGCAGGGGGCATTGGGCTCGGCGGGCGCGGACAACTGGTGGACTGGGAGATCTTCAACCGGCCGAACAAGGGATTCCGGCCTGCGTATGCGTTTCCGTCCATATGGGCGCGAAAGGGAAGCGGGAAGCCGGTGGCGCGGGTGCTTGAGTCGCGCATTCTTTCGCCCTTTGAGGGCCAGGATGGGCTGGGCTCAAACAATGTGCCAGGGCTGAGCCGGCTAGAGTCGGCAACGTTTACAGGAGAGTATCCGCTGGCGCATATCGATTTTCAAGACGGTGCGCTGCCGGTGAAAGTCGAACTGGATGCGTTTTCACCCTTTATCCCGCACGAGCCGGACGACTCGGGATTGCCGGTAGCAGTTCTGCGCTACCGAGTCACCAACCCCGGCCCAGCCACAGTTGCGATGGGAATTGCTTTCTCGATCGAAAATCCCGTGAACGCGAAGGCAGACCACGGCGACGCCGCGAGACGGAAGGCGAATGAGGGACGGCGGAACGAGTACCGGGCCGGGAACGGAGTTGCTGGGCTGGTGATGAGCAATCTCTCGCTTGCGCCGGACGATCCCATGGCGGGCGAGTTTGTGCTGGCTGCAACCCTCGATGGGGGCGCTGAAGTTTCACACTGGGAAGGGTGGCCAGCGGGCCGCTGGTGGAACGCTCCACTTCATTTCTGGGACCAGTTTTCCAAGGCCGGCGACCTGGGAGTGCAACCGGAACCGCACAATTCAGTGGGAGTGCTGTGCCTGAAAAGGACCATCCCTCCTGGGCATACGGAGAGCTTTGAGTTTTTGCTGGGATGGCGGTTTCCCAATCGTACACCGGACTGGATCGGGTGGGCGGCGCCGGAGGGCGAAGGCAAGACAATCATCGGCAACTCCTATGCGGCCCGGTTCAGGGACGCATGGCAGGCTGTGACCTATACCGCGGCACATTTGGAAGACCTGGAAACGCGCACCCGCATGTTCGCGAAGGCATTGCGCGACAGCACGCTGCCTGCGGCGGTGAAGGAGGCGGCCAGCGCTAACCTCTCCACGCTGGCGACAACAACGTGTTTCCGCACCGCGGATGGTGAGTTTCACGCATTTGAGGGCAGCGACGATTCGCAGGGATGCTGTTTTGGCAACTGTACGCATGTCTGGAATTACGAGACGGCAACGGCGTTTCTTTTTCCCTCGTTTGCCCGGTCATTGCGGCGGAGCGCCTTCGGCTATTCGATGGACGATGCGGGCGCGATTCATTTCAGGCAGTTGCTGCCGGAGGGCAAGGCGCGTTCAGGATTCGCCGCCGCGGATGGACAGATGGGACAGATTATCCACGCATGGCTTGATTGGAAGATCTCGGGCGATGAAGCGCTGCTGCGCAGCACCTGGCCGCGCGCGAAAAAGGCGCTCGAGTTTGCATGGGTTCCGGGCGGATGGGACGGCAACCGGGATGGCGTGATGGAAGGTGTGCAACATAACACTTACGATGTGGAGTTTTACGGTCCCAACCCGATGTGCGGGATCTATTATCTGGGCGCATTGCGGGCCGGCGAGGAAATGGCGCGCGCGGCCGGCGATGCGGCATCCGCCGAGACGTATATGAGGCTCTTCGAGCAGGGAAGCCGGTGGATCGACGCCAATCTCTTCAATGGCGAGTTTTACATTCAGAAGGTTCGCGGCTTTCGCAAGGATGAGATTGCCCCCAACCTGCGCAGCGACATGGGTTCAGAGAACACGGAGACTCCGGAGTACCAGGTTGGCGGGGGATGTCTGGCAGACCAACTGATCGGTCAATACCTGGCGGAGGTGGGAGGAATGGGCCCCCTGGTCTCCCCGGAAAACATCCGAAGGACGCTTCGCTCAATTTATAGGTACAACTACAAGCCAACCCTGAAGGATCACGATAATGTGGAGCGGACCTATGCGCTCAACGAAGAGGCGGCGGTCGTGGTCTGCGATTACGGCAAGGCGGAACGTCCGCACATTCCGTTTCCATATTATGCGGAGGCATGGACAGGGCAGGAGTACCTGGTGGCCGCGCTGATGATGAATTGGGGCATGGCGAAAGAAGGCGTGGAGTGCGTGGAGAATATCCGCGCCCGCTATGACGGAGAGAAGCGCAATCCATGGGACGAGCCAGAGTGCGGCCACCACTATGCGCGCGCCATGTCGTCGTGGTCCACCGTCATGGCGCTGAGCGGCTTTCTCTATGACGGGGCCAAGGCAGCCGTTCTAGCAGTGCCGAGAATCCCCAGGGACGACTTCCAATGCTTCTGGTCGACGGGGACAGGGTGGGGCACATTTTCACTTTTCCGCCAGAACGATCGCACGCAGTTTGCTCTCAAAGTGCTCGCGGGAACGCTCGCTTGCCGTTCCATCGAGATTGCTGCGATGGGCAAGACAGCTTCGGCCGAAGTTGGCGGAAGGGCGATGGAGAATCACGTAGCCCGGCACGAAGGCCGGATGGTCATAACACTTGATGAAACGGTTCGCCTGGTCGCCAAAGACGAGATTCGGATTGCGGTGCTCGGTAGTGTTTGATTGAGCGCAGGGCAGAAAACCTGCCATTGAGCAACAAAAGGCCCCCAGCCGAAGCTGGGGGCTCTTTGTTGTTGCTTTTTGCGCTGAAGGCGCGTCTGCCTGGAAGGCAAATCCTAGTACATGCCGTCCATGCCGCCGCCGCCGTGGCCGCCGCCGGCCGGAGCACCCTTGGGCTCCGGAATCTCGACAACCAGTGCTTCAGTGGTGAGCAGGAGAGCCGCGATCGAAGCTGCGTTCTGCAGCGCCGTGCGGGTCACCTTGGTGGGGTCGATGACGCCAGCCTTCACCAGGTCCTCGAACGTGCCGGTAAGGGCGTTGTAGCCGAAATGCTGGTCCTTGGACTCGAGCACCTTGGCAACAATCACAGCACCCTCTTCGCCGGCATTGGCGACGATCTGGCGCAGGGGCTCTTCGAGCGAGCGGCGCACGATCTGCGCACCGATCTTCTCGTCGCCTTCCAGCGTCTTGATCAGCGCATCGACAGAGGGAATTGCCCGAACCAGAGCCACGCCGCCGCCGGGGACGATGCCTTCCTCGACCGCTGCGCGGGTTGCGTGGAGTGCGTCCTCGACGCGAGCCTTCTTCTCCTTGAGCTCGGTCTCGGTTGCAGCGCCCACCTTGATGATGGCAACGCCGCCGACCAGCTTGGCCAGCCGCTCCTGGAGTTTCTCCTTGTCGTAGTCCGAGGTGGTCTTCTCGATCTGCGAACGGATCTCCTTCACGCGGCCTTCAATGTCGGTGGACTTGCCGGCGCCGTCGACGATGGTGGTGTTGTCCTTGTCGATGGTGACGCGCTTGGCGCTGCCCAGGTCCTCGAGCTTCACGCCTTCCAGCTTGATGCCCAGGTCCTCAGTGATGGCCTTGCCGCCGGTAAGGATGGCAATGTCGCCCAGGATCGCCTTGCGGCGGTCTCCGAAGCCGGGAGCCTTGACGGCAGCCACATTCAGGGTGCCGCGCAGCTTGTTGACCACCAGGGTGGCCAGTGCTTCGCCTTCAACATCTTCCGCAATGATCAGGAGGGGCTTGCCGCCGCGGGCCACTTGCTCCAACAGGGGCAGAATGTCCTTCATGTTGCTGATCTTCTTCTCGTAGATCAGGATGTAGGGATCCTCAAGCACCACTTCCATGCGCTCTGAATCCGTAACGAAATAGGGGCTGAGGTAGCCGCGATCGAACTGCATGCCGTCCACCGTCTCGAGGAAGGTGTGACCGGTCTTCGACTCCTCAATGGTGATGACGCCATCCTTGCCGACAACCTTCATGGCGCCGGCGATGATGTCGCCGATTTCCTTGTCGCCGTTGGCCGAGATTGCGCCCACCTGGGCTACAGCACTCTCGTCCACGGGCTTAGAAAGCTTGCCCAGGGAGCCGCCCTCGGTCCAGACACCGTCCTTGTCGCGGGTGCCGATGATCACGGTCACAGCCTTTTCGATGCCGCGCTTCAGGGCCGTCGGGTTGGCGCCGGCTGCTACGGTCTTCACGCCTTCGCGGAAGATGGCCTGAGCGAGAACGGTTGCAGTTGTGGTGCCGTCGCCGGCAACGTCGGAAGTCTTGGAGGCAACCTCACGCACAAGTTGCGCGCCCACGTTTTCCATCGGGTCTTTCAGGTCGATCTCTTTGGCCACCGTCACGCCGTCCTTGGTGATGGTGGGCGAACCGAATTTCTTCTCGATTACAACGTTTCGGCCTTTGGGCCCGAGCGTCGCCTTCACGGCGTCCGCCAGCGTGTTGACGCCGCGCAGAATCGCCTGACGGGATTCTTCACCGTACAGAATTTGCTTTGCCATTGTTGTAACTCTCCTTAGAACAGTTGTCAGTGATCAGTTGTCAGTGATCAGTTGTCAGTGATCAGTTACCGGCTTTCAGTGACCAGCGATCCTAAAATGTGGCGGGCAGTCCTTACTGACCGCTGACCACTGATCACTTGGCGGCTACTTCTTGACGATGCCGAGGACTTCTTCTTCACGCATGATGAGAAACTCTTCGCCGTCGAGCTTGATCTCGGTGCCGGAGTACTTGCCGAAGAGGATATCGTCGCCAGCCTTCACGTCGAGGGGGAAAACCTTGCCTTCGTCGTTGGACTTACCCTTGCCCACGGAGATCACATGGCCCTCCTGGGGCTTTTCCTTGGCGCTGTCGGGGATGATGATTCCTCCACGCATCGTTTCGCCCTCTTCCAGTCGACGGACGAGGATACGATCATGGAGGGGGGTGAATGTGGTCGCTACAGATGTTGATGCCATTGCTTCGCTTCTCCTTCACACGCGCTCGGGGTTGAGCCCCGCTTGCGGGTTTTTAACGAAAACCTTTGGAAACAGCGGAATGCAACCCAGGAATTGAACCGGCGAGCCTGCCTGAGCAGTTCCGTCTTTTGGGTGCTAGCACTCTAGCCTTCCAATTGCTAACGATAGGCGGAGTGGGGTCGAGTTGTCAAGTGCGATTATTACAATCTGAGTGTGTTGGGCTCATATAGTCTGACAAGTATAAGGAATGGGCGTTGCGATTCCAATGCGGCTTGGCGATTGCTGCAGCTCCAGTCTAACCTCGTCCTCCCTCGATTTTCGCGGATGCTTCTTGGACGAGGCGGGCGTTCGTTGCTTGATGGGGTGAAGCAAAGCGGGTTCGCCGCTGGGGCGGAAACCATTTACAATAGAGACCATGCATCGCCGTTCCCTCGTCCTTCCCGCCGTCTTCGTGGCCGCATTTGGCCTAGTCGTTAGTTCGCTTGCATTCGGTGGCCAGGACGACGCCTCCAAGCGTGGCCGCAAGTACAAGACTCCGCCGCCGACTGCGCGCATTGAGGTCACCGTCCTGCGCGATGTGAATGGCAAGCCGATTGAGAACGCCGCCGTCATTTTTCACCCCATGGAGGGGGAGAAGGACAAGGGCAACATGGAGCTGAAGACCAATGAGGACGGCAAGACAATCATCGATGTGATGCCTATTGGCGCCACGGTGCGGCTACAGATCATCGCCAAGGGATTTCAAACCTACGGTGAGGATTACAAGATCGATAAGCCGGAAATGGCCATTGAGATCAAGATGAAGCGCCCAGGCCAGCAGTACTCGATTTATAAGAATCACGACGGAACGGTGGACACCGGCAAGAGTTCAGATGGCGGCAAGCCGGCCAATCCTGCTACGGATGTAGCGCCAGGCACAACCCCGGCTCCAGCCGCGGGGACGCAAAAGCCAGACGACTCCACCAAGCAGCCGGACGCGCAGCCCAGTCAACCCCAACCCAAGTGAGGCCGGTGGGGAAAGCGCGGCAATCCAACCCGGCACGATCGGTTTGTACCCACTGATGCCAAGCAAACTCCTCAGCGGCAAAACGGTACTGGTCACCGGGGGCGCGCGGCGCATCGGCCGCGGAATTGCGCTGGCTCTGGCCCAGTCCGGGGCGAATGTGGCCATTACTTTCCGCACCTCCAACTCTGAAGCTGCGCAGACTGCCCGCGAGATCGAATCGCTGGGATGCCGCGCCTTGGCTCTGGAATGCGATGTGCGCTCTGAAGCCTCGGTGCGCAGTGCGATAGCGGCCACGATCAGCCAGTTCGGGCGGCTGGACGTGGTGATCAACAACGCCGCCGTCTTTGAGGCTGTCCCCTTGGAGAGCATTAGCCTGGATCAATGGGATGCGGTCTTCGAGACCAATACGAGGGGCCCGTTTCTGGTAGCTCGGGAGGCATTGGCTCATCTTCGGGCCGTTCAGGGAAGGATCGTAAATATCGGGTCGCTGGGCGGATTGCGCGCCTGGGCCGGCCATGGTCACTACTGTGCTTCAAAAGCTGCGCTGCACATGCTCACGCAGGCCATGGCCAAGGCCTTTGCGCCAGCGGTGAGCGTCAACTGCGTGGCGCCGGGCTGGATTGAGATGGACGAAGTTGGGGGAGTTCAGGGTGCGGGCTTTGCCGCCAAAACGCCCATGCAGCGGAACGGGAGGGTGGAAGATGTAGCCCAGGCTGTGCTCTTCTTTGCCACGGGCCCAGCCTTCGTGACCGGCCAGATCCTGGCCGTCGATGGCGGGTTGGGACTCGCCTAGAAACTTCCTACGAATCCCGATGGGACATTTACCGGGCAAACAGACGATTCCAAAAGCCTTTTGCATCCGTCTCGGGAGGATTCTTTCCCACCTTGCCCGATGCGGGATCGACGAATGTGGCATAACGCCGGACATCGAACTTGACCGGCACACGCTCGCGCAGGCCCACCGGCTCGGGCTGGGCAGGCCACCTGGCTCCCTCGACCGCCGCCTGGGGATTGGTGACGCATAGCCGCCGGGCTGTTTCTTCGCCGGCCCGATTGGCCACGTACTGATAGCCCTTTTTCAAGTGCGGGGGCCGCCATTCGGGGTGATGCGCATCGGTGGCGAGAAAGTGGATCCAATTGCGGTCAAGCAGCTCATTGGCAATGGCTTGCGCCATGGGGCCAAAGCGCCCATACAAGGCGCTGGCGGTCACCTGCAGCAGGCAACCCCGGCGCATCCACTCCGCTACCAGTTCAGGCTGCCGATGCAGTGCCGGATACCTCTCCGGGTGGGTCACGATCACGGTATAGCCGGCCGTTTGCAACCTGAACAGCGCGTCCGAGAGTTGGGGAGGAATCGATGTGTTGGGGAATTCGATCAGCAAGTACCCTTTGCCGTTAATCGAGTACTTGAGAGGGTTGGCAATCGCATCGAGGATGTTTTCCGCGGAAAAGTGGAAGTCGCACCCGAGGCTCAACTCGACCACACCGTCCAGCAACCCCTTCAGCTCGCCCAAACGCTCTTTAATCAAAGCGATTGGATAGGGAAACTCGTCGTTGGCATGAGGGGTGCAGACGATATGCGTCACGCCTTCTTCCGCTGCTTCGCGCGCCATTTCCAGGGACGTTTCCAGGTCGGTGGCCCCGTCGTCGACTCCGTAGATCAGGTGATGATGAATATCGATCATTGCTTCCCGTTCGTCCGTTCCAACGCTGAAACGTTCAATGCGCCGCCAGAGCCTGAACCATGGAGGCAAAAATCTTCCAGCCGTCCACCGAGCCCAGCAGCTTCTCACTCGATCTGTCAGGATGCGGCATCATCCCCAGGACATTTCTCTTCGCGTTCAGGATGCCCGCGATGTTGCTTAACGACCCATTCGGGTTCGCTTCCGGTGTAATCTCTCCGCCGGGAGTGGCGTAGCGAAAAGCAATTCTGTCTTCGGCTTCAAGCTCAAGCAACTCATCTTGAGTGCAGAAGTAGTTTCCTTCCATGTGCCCGATGGGGATCTGGAGCACGTCGCCCTTGGAGAGCGCACTTGTAAATGGGCTATCGGCGGTTTCGACGCGAAGATGAACCTGCTTGCAGATGTATTTGAGGCCGGCGTTGCGCATGAGCGCGCCGGGGAGCAATCCGGCTTCGGTCAGAATCTGGAACCCGTTGCAGATGCCCAGCACGAGCCCGCCGCCTGCGGCAAAACGCTTTACCGACTGCATCACGGGAGAAAACCGTGCAATGGCGCCGGTGCGCAGGTAATCGCCGTAAGCAAACCCCCCCGGAACCAGCACTGCATCCACTCCAGCCAGATCCTCAGAGTCGTGCCAGAGAAAAGTGACGGGCTGGTGGGCCACTTCGGCAATCACATTGAATGTGTCGTGATCGCAGTTGGAACCGGGAAAGACGAGGACCCCGAATTTCATTCTTCTAGGGTATCAGTTTCACGTCGAGGAAGTGAGGGCTGGCGAATCTCTTCGGTTACCAGAGGCGTTGAACGGCGAAGGAATTGAATGCGGTGTCGATTGAGACAAAGGTGAGAGTCTCAAGCAATGCCTGCGCTGCCAAGAGGCGGTCGAAAGGATCCTTGTGCGAGCTTTCGAGCGTCCCGCCCAGCCTGGCATGGCTCAGCTTGACCTGTAGATCGCGGAAGCCCAATCTCAGCAGTGTGCGGCGAGGGTCATTCAGCAGGTCCTCAGGTTTATCCAGCTTTCCGATCCTCACCTTTGTTGCGATATCCCAAATGGATACAACTGAAACAAAGACCTCGTTGGAAGGAGATACGATCGCGGACGCGGCTCGACGGCTAAGTTGCGGCTTATTGAGCATTGCCCACAGTAGTGTGTGGGTGTCGAGCAGGAGTCTCATGCCGGACCGAACAACTGATCGTCGTTTTCGCCGTGTTCCCAAAGTGCGAGCTCTTCTTCAGGCAGGGGTTCAAAGAATTCGGGTCCGATCTCGAACTGGCCTTTATATAGCCCAAGAGGACGTTCGCCCTTCTTAAGCGCTTCCGCCGCAGAAATCTCCCCGAGCGGCGAGGCTGAATCGATGGGTACGATTCGCGCAACGGGAATCCGCTTCTGGCCGCGGGTGAGGACGACTTCCTCTCCGGAAATCGCAGCCTTGACGAGCTTGGATAGCTGCGTCTTGGCCTGATGCATCGTTGCCTCCATGAGCGATCCTCCTCGAAACTTAGCTAAGAATAGATTAGCTAAGTTTCCGCCCGTTCGGCAAGAGCAACTCTATGTGAAAGCCCGGCTTCCATTGCAGGAGCCACCCTCAGTGTTTGGCGTCTACGGCAGAAATTAACCATCCTGGCGACTCGCCATTAGGACGCTACCAGGCCCCCTTTGACCACCCCTTCCGGTGCTATACTCACAAGGTCAGGCGCGTGTCGCGCCGGCATTTCTCGCCACCGCTGAGGTTCTCATGTCCGGCCATTCGAAATGGGCCACAATCAAGCACAAGAAGGGCGCGCTCGATGCCAAGCGCGGCAAGACATTCACCCGCATCATCAAGGAAATTTCCATCGCCGCCAAGGGGGGTGGGGACCCTGATGGCAACCCCCGCCTGCGCACCGCGATTCTTGCCGCAAAAGCGGAAAACATGCCGCAGGAGAATATCAAGCGCGCCATCCAGCGCGGCACCGGCGAACTGGAGGGCGTCAACTACGAGGAGATCAAGTTCGAGGGCTACGGTCCCGGCGGCGTGGCCATCATCGTGGATGTCACCACCGACAACCGCAATCGCGCCGTGAGCGAGATACGTCACGCCTTCGCAAAAAATGGCGGCAACCTGGGAGAGTCCGGGTCCGTCCGGTTTCTGTTCGCGAAGAAGGGCATCATCGCCGTTGAGAAGTCCGGGGCCGGCGAAGACCAGTTGATGGATATTGTGCTTGAGCACGGCGGCGAAGACCTGAGGGACGAGGGCGACACCTGGGAGATCCTTACCGATCCGGCCTCGTACGAAGCTGTCTTCAATGCGGTGAAAGCCGCAGGCATTCCCACGGTGATGAGCGAAGTGACCATGGTCGCATCCACCTATACCAAGCTGGAGGGCACCGCGGCGAGCCAGATGATCCGATTGCTCGAGGCCCTGGAAGACTGCGACGACACGCAAAACGTGTATTCGAACTTCGACATGGACGCCGAGCAGATGGAACAGGCGGCCGGCTGATCTGGCTTCGAGAAGAAATTCGAGAGGCCGCCCGGCTGTGGCGGCCTTTTTAGCAGGAATCATCATTTGTGGTTGAGGGAAGGGAAGAGCGTTGAATCGAACTGCACGATTTCTGATTTTTGTCTTGATGGCGGGGATGGCAATGGCTTCCGCTCAAACGCCGAGCGGCGCCGCAGTGGGTAGCCGAACCGCGGCAGGTGTCGCTATACCAGATGTCGAAGTGGCGGAGAGTCCCGTTGCTGAGGTCCGCAAGGCCCGGAGCTGGGAGTATGGGCCATTCGTCAACTATGGCAATGGGCTGGGCGACCGGTCGGACTACAGATTCTTTTGGGCCGGTATCCAGGGGGGCAAGGCGCTTACTCCGGTCCTGCACGCGGGCATCTTCAGCGGCCAGTTTGAATTCGGCGCCAACATCATACCGCTGTTGCAGGCCTACACTCCGGCTCCGCATCAGCAGACCTTCAGTTATCCAGTCACGGGTGGCGGGACAGGCTACTATGTGGCGCCAGAAGGCGGCGGCACCTACTACGGCGTGAGCCTTACGCCAGTGATCTTTCGCTGGAACTTCCTGACCAACTCGCGGCATTTTCAGCCCTGGTTTCAGGGTGCTGGAGGGGTGATCTACACCACCCACAAGTATCCTCCGGATCAACTGGTTCCGCACGGGACTCCGGGTGGGACTTCGGTATTCAACTTTACGCCGCAGGGCGGCGCCGGATTTCATTACTTCACCCGCGCCAAGCGATCGATCGATGTGGGCGTCAACGGCGTGCATATCTCATCGGCTTCCCTGGGCGACAAGAATCCTGGCGTGAATGCCAGTATTCAAGTTCAGGTGGGCTACACCTTCTGGAGATGAAGGTGAGGAGCGGATAAGAAACAAGATTTCGATTGTGCTGCAAGTTCAACAATGCAAATGGAAACAGCGTGTTCGGGCAAAAGCAGCGAGTTAGCCCCCGCTGAAGCGGGGATAGCAAGTTAGCAGGTTAGCGGCGGCATCGCCGGACTCAGTTTCATCCCTCCGTGGGTCGGCGACGCCGGGGTTCCCAACGCGGGATATTCGTCGCCGGGATAAAAGGAATTATGAGCCAACCAGTTGTAGAGTGCGTTCCGAACTTTTCCGAGGGCACGGATGCCCGGCGGGTCGAGGCGATTGTGGCCGCGATGCGCGTGGAAGGGGTGCGCTTGCTCGACTGGTCAATGGATGCCGACCACAATCGCTCCGTTGTGACCATCGCCGGGGAACCTTCCGCAGTGGTGGAGGCAGCGGTGCGAGGAGTGGGCAAGGCTGTCGAGCTCATCGACTTGACGCGCCAGCAGGGGGTTCATCCGCGGATTGGCGCCGCGGACGTGGTTCCCTTTGTGCCCATCTCCGGCATCAAGCTGGAGCAATGCGCCCTACTGGCCCGCCAGGCCGGCCTGGAGATCTGGCGGCGCTTTGGTGTGCCGGTGTTCTTTTATGAGGCAGCGGCGGCACGGCCTGATCGGGCCAACCTCGAAGACGTGCGCCGGGGGCAGTTCGAGGGTCTCAGGGACGCGGTCCGCAAGGAAGCGATTCGCCGGCCTGATCTGGGCGGGCCCGGCCTGCATCCCACCGCCGGCGCCTGTGCCGTCGGCGCGCGCAAGTTTCTGGTGGCCTACAACATCTATTTCGATTCCGCGGACGTCTCTATTGTGAGGGCCATTGCCCGCGAGATTCGCGCCGCGAATGGCGGGCTCAAGGGTGTAAAGGCCATGGGAGTTGTTGCCCATGGCCGGGCACAGCTCTCCATGAACATCACTGACTTCCAGGTAACGCCGATCTCCCAGGTTTATCGCGCGGTCTCGATCCTGGCCCACCGGCACAAAGTTGCGCCGGTGGAGGGAGAAGTGATCGGCCTAATTCCTGAAGCTGCTTTTGAGCGCGAAAGCGAATGGATGCGTCAATTGAATGAGTTCGATCCCCAGACCAAGATTCTGGAGTACCGCCTGGGCGCTCCACTCATTTGGCCCGGAGAGGAACCTGGACAGGTTCAAGGAGTCATTGAATAAGCTGGAGCCCTGAAAAGGGCGCGGATTGAGCAGGCCCATCAATGCGCAAAAAATGGCAATGTGCAAAAAATGGCCGCTACAGTCGCAGCACAAGATGGTGAGCATTTTTGAGTTGTCAAACGAGGAAGAAATTGAATTGCAAGCTTCGCTTTTTCGCTCTAATCGAAAGGCGATTGGTTCCCGGAGGATTGAATTGTTGAAGTCTCTCGTGAGAATTTCTATTGCCCCCATGTTGCTGGCGGTGGCTACTTTGGCCCCGGCGGCGCAGTTGTCCACCGATGCCCGCACCGCGGTTCCGCATGAGGTGCAGCAGTTGGTCGTGATTGACTACCGGGCTATGCAGAATTCAACGGGAGCCATGGATCTGCGCGACCGCGTGATGCCGCCCGAGCTCAAGCAGTTCGACGAAGCCCTGAAAAAGTCTGGGCTCAACGACAACCACGACGTGGACAATCTAGCCTTTGCGCTGTTCAGGCCCTCGGCGTCGAGCGATGCACTGGTGACCGTGGGCATTGCCCAAGGCCAGTTTTCCATGCAGGACATTCTTGCCAACTTCCGCAAGCAGAAGGTCAAGTTTACAGCCTTACGCACGAACAAGATCTATCCGCTGGCCAAGACCGGCATGGTCCTTTGCTTTGTCGATCCCTCGACTATGGTGTTTGGCAGCCAGGACGCGGTCGAGAAGGCACTCGATGCCCGCGATGGAGTCTCTCCCAGCCTGCTGACCAACGGTCCCATGATGGATGCGATGAAGACCGTGGACTCAGCCCCGCTCTGGAGCATCCTCGACGAGAAGGGCACCCAGACCATGATGCGCCAGGTGCTTGGCGAGGCCGGTTCGGTCACCGATTTCGAGACCGTCCGCAAGCGTCTGCTCGCCTCCTGGTATGGAATGGACTTTCAGCATGGCGTCAGATTCGACCTGACCATCTCGACTGGCGACTCCTTCGCCGCCGCCACCATGGCTTCGCTCCTGACTGCGGCGGTCATGCTGCGCAAGATGAGCGGCTCGGATGCGGAGAAGCAGGCATTGAGCTCCACTGCCATCGCCTCCGATTCGGGGCGGCTGTCGATCCACTTTGCAACTTCCGACGCCGATTTCAACAATCTGCTGCACTCACCGCTCTTCCAGAGCATGGTGCGCTAGCAAACTTTGCAGGCGATTGGGCAGGTGAGCGATTCCCTTACGGGATGGTTCCCGCGCCATTCCCCGAGTACGGATTGAGCCGACGGCCTCAGGGCTGCGGAGTCAACTGGGGATGAAACTCAGCCTTCCCGCCGGGCAGGAGCACAATCTCCAGGCTGCCCTCCTGGCGCTCAGCCAGCGTGGGGCCGCCAATATGGACCTGACGCTCATCGCTGGCCGTGTACTGCACCATGAGCGGCCCGTTGCCCCGCAACTGAATGCGATAATGGAAGACTGCGCCCGCAGCCAGATTGTTGTCGCCAAAGCTGGCGCTTGGATAATCGACCTCAAGCAATTGGATTGGGCTGCCAGTGCGGTTCTCTACCGTTGTTTCCACGTGATAGGAGTGGCACCCAGCCAGCAGCGCAGAAAGCACCAGTGTGGGCAAAACCCAACCACGAAACTTCAATTGATTATTCATTCCGGGCTTCCAATCTTGTCTTGTGCGCCTTCGGGTTCAGCCTGAGCCGCAAGCTTCTTTTCCACCCTGTCCAGCCGCTTGAGCAGCTCGGGCAGCCGCTGAAAGATGGTCACCGCTCGCAACCACACCCTGTTGTCGAAGCCCGGCGAGCCGGAGATGACCTTGCCCGGCGGGACATCGTGCGAGACAGCGGATTGCGCGGTCAGAATCACGCCATCGCCCACGCTGCAGTGGCCGGCAATGCCTGTCTGTCCTGCAAGAATCACATTGTTGCCAATGACAGAGGAGCCGGCCAGACCCGTCTGGGCGCAAAGCAGCGTGTTTTCGCCCACCCGCGAACCGTGGCCGACCTGGACCAGATTGTCTACCTTGGTCCCGTCGCCAATCTCCGTCGCCCCCACCGTGGCCCGATCGATGCAGGCGTTGGCCTGCACATCCACTCGATTGCCCAGCCGCACCGGACCCGACTGCGGAATCTTCTCCCAGTGCCCAGCCTCGTCCTTGGCGAATCCAAAGCCGTCCGAGCCCACGATTGCGCCGTTTTCGAGCGTCACATGGTCGCCGAGGACACAGTTTTCGCGCACCACCGCATGAGCGTGGGCAAAGAGGTTGCTGCCCGCCTGCACTCCGGGATAGAGCACAACATGCGGCAGCAGGGTGGCGTGGGCTCCAAGCCGTACTCCCGGCCCCACCACAACATACGCGCCAATGTGCGCCCCATTTCCGATCTCGGCTGTTGGATCAATGACCGCCGTAGGGTGAATGCCGGGCGAGTAAACCGGAGGTTGATAGAAAAGTCCCAGGGCTCTGGAGAAAGCCAGATAGGGATTCTTGAGCCGGAGCGTCGCCGCGGAAATCTCTTGAAACTCCGGCTCCACCAGCACTGCGGCGGCCTTCGTCTTCCGTGCCAGAGCGGTATACCGGGGATTGGCCACGAAGGTCACCTCCGTGGGCCCGGCTTCCTCAATCCCTTTCACACCTGTCACTTCCAGCTCCGCGTCTCCGCGCAGCTCCGCACCCAACCGCGTTGCCAACTCGCCAAGCTTCATCGATGGAATTGTACCGGAAGGCAACCGTCTATGCTGTATCAGGCTCGGTGGGAAACAGCTCGGGCTGGTTTATCATCTGTCCGGCAGGTAGGCCGACAGCTCCCGCCCGTTTCCGCGCCGCCGCACCGATCAGGCTCACCACCTCTAAAATCTGAATGGCCTGCCGGGGAACATAAATCCTCTGCGTATTCGAGCGTGTGTCGGGCGGGGTGAGCAAGAGGCCGGCGCCGTCGATCAGGGAGCGATCATTGGCCGCAAGCCCTTCTATTTCTTCGCCATCCGTCAGGGTCATCCGCAGCCAAAGTCCCGCGGTGCGGGGCCTGACGGTAAATCGCTTGTGCAAAAGCCGCTCGGGATTCGCCTGATCAAAAGCCGGGGAAGCGGCAGGGAAGTCGCGCACATAGCAGACCCATTTCACCTGGTCCCAGCCGATGCGCAGCACTTTCCCGGTAAGATCCAGGATCTCCAATTCAGCCAAATCGGGCGCAAAACTGGGTCCCGCGTAACCTGCGCACCAGTCCCTGGAGAACTTTCGCACAATCACGGGTTTGCGGATGGAGGCCATCGCTCTGGATTGTCGCATGACCCAACGCGTCACGTGAACGGAAAAAGCCGCAAATCCGGTGCAACAATGCTAGCCATTCGGCCTGACTTGTGTTAATGTACTGGTTTGCCGCCTCTGCCGGCCGCGCCATAAGCGCAACAACATCAGGTACTTGGCAATAACGTACCGGGCAGAGTCTGGAGACGGCGGAAGCAGGAAACGGAATGGCTGACTACATCTATCTTTTGGAAAACCGGCTGTCTGCCGACCAACAGAACGCTCTACGGCAAATGCGCGAGGCTGCCCGCGAGGCCGGAACGATACTCTTCCTGACCGGCGACGCCGTCCGCGACCTGACCAGCGGGCATGCGGTCCGCGATCTTGAAGTTTCGGTTCATGGAAATGCACTTAAATTAAAGAAAATAATAGAAAGACTGGGCGGCAAGGTGTGGGGCGAGAACGAGACTTCACGCAGCCTTTATCTCTGTTTTCCGGGGACCGTCAGGGTGGATGTGATCAGTACCCATCGCGTTGAATATCCCACCCTCGGCAAGCCGGTTATTCATCCAGCTTCCATCCACGAAGATCTCCGGCGGCGGGACTTTACGGTCAACGCCATGGCCATCTCACTGAACGAAGGATCGTTCGGGCTGCTAATGGACCCGCTGAACGGGGCGGCGGATATTGAAGCCCGTACGCTGCGCCTTGTGTCAAATTATGGTTTTCTTGAGCAGCCTTCTCTGCTGATTCGCGCCACGCGGTACATTGCGCGGCTGGGATGGGAACTCGACCCCAAAACCCTCACTCGGTATGAGAATGCCAAGGGCGAGGGCGTGATCGAGTATCTCTCCGCAGAGGCACGCAGCCAGGAGCTTGAGCAGATTGGCCATGAGGAAGAGGGGCTGAAGGTGCTGCGGGCTTTGGAGGACGAAGGCTGGATGAAGTTTCTGTTCCCGGCCTGGACCGCCGCCAAGGCAGACGAAGAAAAGCTGACAGCACTGCACAGTCTGGCGGTCGAACTACTGCTTCAAGGGGTCCATCCCGATATGTCGGCGGCACAGATGCAGTTGCTCACCGCCCATCTGGCTTCAAAAGATCTGTCCGCGCTGAAGAAGTTGATGCTGCGCCCTGGGTTCGTCGAGGAGTGGAACAGCCTGGATTCGCTGGCGGCTGGATTCTCCAAAGCGTTGCTCGCCAAGGCTAATTCAACCCCCTCCGCGAGCTTCAAGCTTTTTATCAGCTATGATCCTGAAGCCATTCTATGGCTTGGCTTTACCAGCAAGGACGCGGCCGTCCGCGAACGCTTTGAATTATTCCTGAAGGTCTGGCCTGAAGCGCGTCAGCGGCTGCCGCACCTTATTCTGCAGGAGATGCGCATTACCCCGGAACTTGCTGCGTATCGCGATGTTGTGAATGCAGTATTCCTGGAGTTGATCGACGGCCGGCTGACCACCCCGGAGGAGATTCGCGCCTTCCTTGAGCCGCATTCGCCTCCTGCGCCGCCACCGCAAGTGACCATCAAGAGGCCACGCGCCAAGCGCGGCGAGGCCAAGGTGAAAGAGCATGCGTTCGAGGACGATGAAGATGGCGAAGACGCTTCGGACGAGGATGAGGATCTGGACGATCTCGGCGTCGAAGAGGATGAGATTGACCTTGGCCTGAAACTGCCGAAGGTGGATTTGGACTTGGAGATCGCAGAGGAAGCCGACTCGGAAGAGGATGAGCTGGAGACGGAAGAGCCCGAGCCTGTTTCCGCTTCGGCGAAGCACGCATTGAAATCGTCTGCTCCAGTGAAGCCGGCGAAACAGAGTCCTGCCGCGGCGCCTGCGCCTGTAACGGTGGAAAGCCCGGCTGCTGCCGCCGCTGTTTCCAAACCCGTTGTGACTGCGGCAAAGTCAACCGCGGTGGTTGCCAAGCCTCAAGCTCCTTTGAACAAGGCAAAGACCGCGCCGTTGCCGGCTAAACCAGTAGCACCGCCCGCCGTGAAGAAGGTTGCTCCTGTCCCGGTTGCAGCCAAGGGAGGGAAAACGACCAAGCCCGTATTGCCTGCCGCCAGCAAGGTTGCGGCCAAGGCTCCAGCCAAGTCAACTCCAGCCAAGTCCCCGGCGAAGGCTCCCCTCAAGACTGCAGCCAAGTCCACGGCGAAGGCTCCAGTCAAGGCTCCGGTCAAGACTCCAGTCAAGACTCCGGCGAAGGCTCCAGTCTCCAAATCCGCGCCCGCAAAGGGAAAGCCGGCTCTAGCGGCGGCATCCAAGGCCGGCAAGGCGTCGCAGCCGGCAAAGCCATCGAAGTCTGCGCCCAAAAAGCCTGCTCCCAAGCCGGCAAAGAAGCGCTGAGAAGTACGGTAACCCCAATTCATCGTGATATCTTCAGGGCATTCTGGAGGATTCCCGATGATCCGTCTGTTTCCCCGCGGCCTCTCTTTTTGTCTGCTGTTGCTCCTGGGAGTATTCGCGCTCTCCGCAGCCAACGCAACGGGCTCCCCGCGCAAGCCCAGCCCTCAAGCCGCTGCTCTGTCCGGCTACCGCTTTGAAAAGGGCGGTTGGATCTACGTCCACCTCGAAGGCACTCCCGCGCAGATCGGCTTCCAGCACGGCCAATTGCTCGCTGCTGAAATCGAGGACATGGTTGGGGTCATCAAACTGGAAAATACCCACGACACCAAGCGGGACTGGGAGTTTTTCCGCGAAGCCGGCCGCACGATGCTCTGGCCGCATATCGATGCCGAGTACCAGCAGGAACTGGAGGGGATTGCCAAGGGCGTCCAGTCCAAAGGCGTAAAGCTCGATGTTTGGGACATCGTAGCCCTCAATGGGGGCATCGAGCTGCCCCAGTACTATGTTCCCTGGCTCAACAAGCGCCAGCACGCCGCCAACGCTCCGCACATCGTGCCTACAGGCCACTGCTCGGCCTTCATCGCCACTGGCAGCTTCACCAAAGGCGGCAAGATTGTGATTGCCCACAACAACTGGGCCAGCTATGCCGAGGGAGCGCGCTGGACCGTAATCTTCGATATCCAGCCCGAGCATGGACACCGCATCCTGATGGATGGAGCGCCCGGCGTGATCACCAGCCAGGACGATTTCGGCGTCAACGATGCCGGCCTGCTGATTACCGAGACCACCATCACGCAATTTGTCGGCTGGGACCCCGACGCGAAGCCGGAGTTCGTGCGCTCGCGCAAGGCGCTTCAGTACGCGAGCTCGATCGACGAGTATGTTGCCCTCATCAAGGAAGGCAACAACGGCGGCTATGCCAACGACTGGCTCATCGGCGACCGCAAGACCGGCGAAATCGCCTATCTTGAGCTTGGCCTGAAGAACACGCCGCTCTGGCGGTCGAAGGACGGCTACTTTGTCAGCACCAACTTTGCCCGCGATCCGCAAGTGCTCAAAGACGAGACGCCGGAATTCGATCCGAGGAACCTGTCCAGTTCGCCGAACGCCCGCCGGATCACCGCGGAGAAGCAGATGGAGCAGGCCAAGGGGCAAATCGATGTGCAGACAGCCGAGCAGTTCCTCTCAGACCATGTGGATAGCTACACGGGCAAAGTGGGCGCCGATGAGCGGTCGCTCTGCGGCCACGTCGACAAGGTTAAAGAGGGGATTCCGGTCTTCGATTGGGGACCGTATTACCCCGGCGGTGCGGTCACCGGCAAAGTAACCGACTCCGACCTGGCAGGGAAGTTATCCTTGATAGCCCACGCCGGCCATCCTTGCGGCGAGGACTTTCTTGCCGCGCCGTTCCTCGCCGCGCATCCCGAGTACAGCTACCTCAGGCCCATTCTCAAGGACATGAAATCCGGCCCATGGACAACGTTTGTTGCAGATGAAAAGAATTAGGTTCTTCGGCCGCAGCGGGAAAGCCTCTCAACAGGATGCGGATTGTGAAGCCGCATCACACAGCAGCTTCAACAGCCTCGTGGGTTGCGGCAAGAATCATCTCGCGAATCGAATCGATGACCAGATCCGGCTCGTCGAGGTGAATCCAATGCGCGCTTTCTGTGGCAATCACCTGCCGCACATTGTCGCCGATGCGGTCGAGGCATTCGGCTGACAACGGCGTCGATTTTCCTGGCGTCAACACCAGCACGGGGATGGAGTGGATGGGTTCAGCGTCTTGCATCTCTCGCACCGTATCCGGAACCGCCTCGACGTGGCTGCGCATTCCGGCGTAAAACGCGGGACGCGACCAGTGGGAGGCGACGATAGGCCAAACCTCGCTCGGCATTTTGCCGACCTCTTTGGTGACCCTTCCGAGCACATGACGGCCGCCATCCCCGGCGACTCCGGCCAACCGGTGCGCAGTACGGCCCCTGCGGGAAAGCAGGGAAGCCACTGCCAGCCGGGCGAGCCCGAATCGCGCAATCGGAATCGCAAATCGCGATAACTTCTTGCCGCGATCCAATTCGGCTTGCTTGCCGAGGCTCAGCGGCGACCACTCTTCACAGCGCATGGGGTCCACCAGCAGCACGCTGACCACCTCTTCAGGAAACAGCAGGGCATAGCGCCGCATCACCAGTCCGCCGAAGGAGTGCCCGACCAGAATGTAAGGCGGCTTGATTTCAGCGCCCTGCAACATGTCGTGCAGTTCCACGGCTATGTTTCCAGGGGTGCGTGCCGTGCGGCAGGGGCTGCTCCAGCCAAGTCCGCCGCGGTCATAGGACGCCGTCCCGGTAAAGCGCGCGACAGTCTCCTGAATGTGGAACCAGTTGAGATTGGTTGCGGCGATTCCAGCCTCAAACAGCACGGTCGGGCCAGTGGATCCTTGCGAGCCCTTTTCAACCACATACAGCTTGGATTTGCGCCCAATCGTTACCCAGCGCCCAGGGCCCGCGAAACGACGCCGGTCGCGATGGCCGCCGATCCATTGATAGAGGAACCCCACGCCGACGAGAGCTGCTGTTGAACCGGCGATCCACAGAAGTAACTGCATAATCGATCCTAGAAACGGATGAGTTGCTCAGGGCTGAAGTCCCCGAGGCCGAGATTTGCCTTGGTGCCGCCGCGGTCGATGATGAGCAAAGTCGAACCGGCCTGGCCGCGTGTCTTTTCTTCCACCTGGTGCGCCGACCAGACGCCGCCGTCATGGCGCAAGCCGGAGTAAGTAAATTCCTTCACCGCCCCTGTGCCTTTGAGCGATTTCTCCACATATACAGGAAAGCCGATACCATGGTCCAGCCATGTTTTTACCTCGGCGTAATGGGTCCGATCCGGCGCTCCTGGCGTGCTCTTCAAAAGATCGCAATCGCGCGCGCCAAACGTGGTCTTTTCCAGAGGCGCCTGGCCCAGCCAGAAATACTGTTGTTCCATGAAGTCTTCGTAGCTGAATCCTGGTCCAAGAGGCCCATCGCTCCACTTGTCGAACGGCAAAGCGGAGGGCGCCTTGTCTCCCGGATGCGCGATCTGGATCGAATTCTTACCATCGGGCCGCATCTCCAGGAGGATGTGGGCACGGGCGTTGGGGCTCGAGTGGGGGGGCGGCGCAATGTCCAGCAACACCCGTAGCACGCCAGGAAACCAGTGCGCCTTGATGGAAATGCCATAGCTGGTCCGCACACCGCTTGCATCCACGCGGATAAGGTGCCCGCTGGCGCGGAAGTCCGCCGTCTCTACCTGCTTTCGGGCAATCTCAAGCACTGTGGGTACATCCGTGGCCCATGCGGTTGGCGCCTGTCCGGCCGCCGCCAGAAACAGCAATGGAGCCAGCGCAGTTGCGGAAAGTCTCACGGCTCGATCCTTCCATCGCGGATGCGAATGTGGCGCGGAGCGGACTCGGCAATATCGTTTTCGTGCGTAATGACGACCAGCGTCATGCCGCGCTTCCGCTGGATGCCCACCAGCATCTCCATAATCCGAGCGGAGTTTACGCTGTCGAGATTGCCTGTAGGCTCGTCCGCAAGCAGGATGGAGGGGTTATTGGCCAGCGCTCGCGCAATCGCCACGCGCTGGCGTTCTCCGGCGGAAAGCTCATTGGGATACTGCTTCAGGCGGTGTTCGAGGCCCATCTCCACCAGCAGGGCCTCGGCTCGTTCGGCGCGGTTGTGCCCATCCCGGTTCAACGCGAGCATCGGCACCTGCACGTTTTCAAGGGCACACAGCGTGGGCAGCAGATAGAAGGCCTGAAAGATGAATCCAATCTGGGTGGCACGATAGGTATCGAGGCCGATCGCGGTTCCCAACGCCGCATTCTGGAAGAGCACTTCGCCGCTGGTTGGTATGTCGAGTCCCCCAATCAGTTGCAGCAAGGTGGATTTGCCGCTGCCGCTGGCTCCGCTGATGGCCAGGAATTCACCGGCGGCAATGGAAAGATCCACGCCGCGAAGCGCCTCGATCCGCCCTTCGTCGTAACTCTTGCGCAGTTTCCGCACTTCCAACTGTGGGCTACTCATGGCGTAGCGCCTCCACCGGCGACAGATGTGCGCCGCGCCACGCGGGGACGGCCCCGGCTACCAATCCAGAGAGTATCGATATGCCAAGCGCCTCCACCAGGTGCAGCCAGGAAACTGATGAGGAGACGACGCTCGCAGTTTGCGGCAGCACAGACAGCAAGCGCAGCGCGCCCCATCCCACGCATATGCCGATAAGACCGCCGACCAGGCCAAGCACAGCCGCTTCGGTCTGGATGAGGAGCAAAATGTTCCAGCTCTTCCAGCCCAGCGCGCGCAGGATCCCGATCTCGCGTGTCCGTTCAAAAACCGACATGGCCATGGTGTTGACGATGCCCAGGATGCCCACAATCAACGCGATGGTGGATGTGCCCCACGCGACGGCATGTGCCAGCCCGACGAGCTGATTGTTGGCGGCGCGCTCAGCTGCCGGTGTGGCGTGCAGACCGGGCAGAGCGGTTTCGATCTGCGCCCGGGCGCGCTTCATGTAAGCGTCTGGCTCCTCGCCGGCCGGGGCGGGCTTGAGCCGCACATGAAACGCCGCAACTTTCCCTTGCAGGCTGGAAAGCTGCTGCAACTCATCCAGCGGCATCACGACCGCGTCGGCTTCCAGAGCCGAAGCGCCATGATAGATCCCGACCACGGTAAAGGCGGAGCCTTGAATCTCCACCGTTTCCCCGATTTTCTTGTTCAGGTTTGCGGCCAGGATGTCGCCCAACATGATCTCAGGCTGTCCATTGCGAAAGCGCCGCCCGGAAAGGAGGGTGAGCGCATTGAGCTCGTAGGATTCGGCTCGCCAGCCAAACACCAGCGCATTCACCTCCGGCGTCAGATCCATCAGGTTGAAGATCATAGGCTCAGCATTTTCAACGACGGGCAGCGAGCGCAGCTTCACGCCCACCCGCTCATCGAGCGAGGTGTTCAGGAAACTGTTTTCCGATACGGCAATGTCGGTTCCGGCGCTCGAGTACAGGCGCGCCCACTCGTGCTCAAATGAGCGGGAGAAACCCACCAAAGCGACAAACGCACCGATCGCCATGGCGATTCCGCCCAGCGTCAGTACCGTCCTCAGGCGTCTACGCCACAGGTTCTTCCACGCAAAACCAGCGAAGGACAATTGCGAAACCATGACAGTAGGATAAGTCCTCAAGCACGCTCTATTGGGTCAATTCTGAGAACCTCTTCAATGAATCGGTTCTTGAAGGGTACGGGCTAAAGCCCGTGCATCGAAGGCAGAAGCGGATCCGGGCCTTGAGCCCTGAGCAGCCTGTGGCAGAAGTCGCAGTCTGGCGGAAAGCATCCCTCAGCGGCTAAAGCCCCATTGATTCCTGAGGCTTTATGGCACGACTAAAGTCGTGCCCTTTCAAAACCAGACATCCACCACAGGCTGCTGAGGGGGGTGAGGGGCAGTCTTCATTCCTTTAGCGGAAAAAGCCAACAATCAAAATCGGGTTCGAACGAAAGAAGACAAAGCACCGGCAGCCAAAGAACGTCAGAGGCATGCTGGGCCCAATCAGCCGTTGCTGTGGAGATTCGCCTGAATTCGATTG
>Ga0224554_1000208_pt1 | contig 54441 bp, 44 predicted proteins | sample 714S22024metaG_FD_180666 | JGI IMG/M metagenome (GOLD analysis project Ga0224554, IMG submission 180666) | Peat soil microbial communities from Stordalen Mire, Sweden - 717 S2 20-24 | ecosystem: Environmental > Terrestrial > Soil > Wetlands > Peat | place: Sweden: Norrbotten County, Stordalen... | reverse complement strand
TGGCCACGATCGGATGATGCGCCCAGCGCACCGGCACCGAATAATCGTTCCCGTCAAAGCGCACCAGCGACAACGAACTGGCCGCCGTCGAAAACTTGCGGCAGGCCTCGAACGGGGTGGTCGGCAGTCGGCGGCGGTCATTCCCAATTCTTTCATCGCACAGTGGCGCATGTGTCCGTTCACCAGCATGTATTTCCCCGGCTGGCCCTTTTGCGGAAAAACCACCAGCGGCTCCACCAATCCAACGACCTTGAGGGAGGCCAGGATGGTTTCGTATCGGTTGGCTTTTTTGTGTGCTTCGGTGATTTGCCGCACGGGCAGGATGTTTTCCAGCAGCAGCCGGATTGTTTTCATCGCGAACCCAATTTTTGCGTTGCTCATGTGGTTGGTTTTATTGAGGGTGTTAGTTTAGACCAAAGAAATTTCGGCATCGTCTCCAGGGCTTCCGCCCGCAGCAGCGTCAGGAAATGCTCGTCAGCCACCAGCTTGTTGAAGGCCGTGACCACGTTCAACAGCCGCGCATCGCAAATCCGGGATTTTTTAATCATCAGTTTCTGGCGCTCAGTTTCTTTGCGAAAGTTAGCCACAATCGTTTCGGCGCTGGTTCGACTGCTGCGCGGGCCATCTTTGTTTTGTTTGCCCAGCAAACGCCGTTTTTCAATTAGTCGCCTGACCATGCGGAGGGACATATAATTCAGTTGTTTGCCCTCGTAGGCTTTCAGCAGTTCGCGCTGCATCTCCGCTGTGTCCGCTTTGGAAATGCCAATGGCGACCCACAACGGAATTTTCCCCGCGAGCGCGGCTTGGAGCAATCGCCCTTCGCCCGCCTTTTTTAAGGATAGCAGGCCGCTGACCATCGTATCGGATATATCCAGTTTCGCGCTGATTTGATGGTTGTTGTAGCCGTCGGCGCGCAACCGTTCAATCTCGCGAATCAAATCCATCGTCGAGGGATAGCGGCGCGCAATGTTCTCCACCAAACTGCGGATCAACCGTTCCTCTTTCGAGATTTCCACCACGATGGCCGGAATTTCCAGATGGCCCAACGCGATAAACGCTTCCATCCGGCCTTGGCCGCAGACCAGGTCATATTTCGGCCCCGCCGGTTCGTTCTCCGCCCGCAGGCTGACGGTAATCGGCATCTTCAAGCCCAGCGTCTTGATGCTGTTGACAATCACCTCGAATTTCTTCTGGTCGCGGTGGCGCGGATTCAAAATGTGAATCTCCGCAATGGAAATCATTATTACTTCATCATTCATATCGCTTCCTCCAAGTTCACGCGCTCCGCCATGCCGAAAAAATAATCCAGCGTGTCGCAGCGGTAGGTGTCCAGATAAATGCCGTTGACCTCGGCCACGCGCAGGTTTTCCCACGTCATGTCAATCGCCGGCAGCACATAGTAATCGCGGATGCCTTCGTTCGTGGCGTCCATGCGCACGGCGATTGTGATGTCGGGGCGGGCGCTGGCATCCAAACGGATCAGCCAGCGCGACGAACCCGCGCCGGTCTCCGTATGCCGGCAGAGCACGATGGACACGCTCATTTCGTGGTTCACGTCCAGCAATTCGGTTTCTTTGTTCCAGACCGCGTGTGCGCCCAGCGCCGTGATTTTTTGAATGACCTCCGCCACTAGTTCAGGATGGCGTCTTCGCAACCGCCGGTTTTCCTCAATGAAGCTGAAATCAATTCCCGGATTGTAGCCAATCAGCTTGTAGGCATTCACCAGCGTGCCGAAGCGGTGACTGAACGCCGTGCTCGATGGCAAATCTTCCGCTGCGTCAATCAGAATGCCCGAAATGCGTCCGTGTTTGCTTAATACGGCGCGCAGCAGTTCCAACATCTCGTCATCGGTATATTTCCGGCTGCGCGCCAGAATGATTTCCTGCGCCTTCAGGAATAATTCCTGTTCGATGATGCCGGCATAAACGCCGTTGGCTCGAATCCATTGCTCCGGTGGATTGTTGATGTGCTTCTTTTTCAGTTTGCACGAAGTCCGGTGATAGACATTGTTGCCGATGTATTTTTCGTTCGTCAGGACTTGATGCACCGTCGCTCGGTTCCAAGCCCGCCCGTAGTCGGTCAAAATATTTTGTGCGTTCAACCCGGCGGCAATCTCGGATTCCATTTTACCATCCGTGATGAGTTCCCGATAAATCCGCCGCACGATGGCAACCTCCTCCTCTGGTCCGGCCACAAGCACCACGCGATCCGTCTGGATGCTCTTTTGTTCGCCCATTTTCAACTCGCCTTTTTTCACGCCGTTGGCATCCACCAAAACCCGGCGCAGCCCGTAGCCCGCCGCGCCGCCCTGCCGGAATCCAAGCTTCACCAACCGGCACGCGCCTTGGAAAACCTTCGTGGAAAGTTCCCGGCTGTATTCGCCCGCCATTGTCCGTTTGATGCCCTTGACGATGGTGGAGATCGGGCTGCCGTCATTTTCAAATTGTTCCGCGCAGTAGTGAACCGCCACGCCCGCCTGCCGGCAGATGTATTCGTAATAGGCGCTTTCGTCGGCATCTTGAAATCGGCCCCACCGGCTCACGTCATAAACCAGGATGGATTTGAAATGCGCCTTGCCCTCATGCACTTCCCGGATCATTTGTCCCAGCGAACCACGCCCTTTGATGTCTAGCCCGCTTTTCCCATCGTCCGAATACTCCTTCACGATTTCATGCCCGCGTTTCTTGGCATATTCGCGGATCACATCCATCTGGTTGCTCGTGGAATATTGCTGATGCTCCGTGGACATCCGCACATACACCGCCGCACAGTTTAACCACTCGTCGGGGTTGGCACCGGGCGCCCGGTGGGGCTGGAATGGGTTGTCATCGGCTGGTGACGGTTCGTTGGGAACATCCTGACTCATGGCTTGCCGCCGCCTTTCCTACCATCCGAATAAGCCATTACAATCTCCAGTCCACGCCGCGTGGCATACTTGCGGATCACAGTCATCTGCCGGGCAATCGAAGATTGCGGATGCTTTGACGACCGGCGCGTGTAAGCGACGACGCGCTTCTGTTTTGGTTTTGACGCCTTCTTGCTCATGGCGCGTGCTGGAGGTTGTAATTCATGGGTTCAATATTCCTCCCGGCCAAAAGCTGGAAAGCATTGCTCCATGATGGCAGAAGGGTGCGAGTGGCCACGATGAAATCTATGTAGCGCAATTTGGCTTCGGTGGAATAAGGGGAATTGTGCGCTTCCAGTAAAACGGATGCAGCTTGCGCCAAGCCCTGACTCGCTCCACTTCAGCGGCTCCGCCCCATAATTTCCAAGTCCTCGGTTTTGCCAACCATTGTTTATGGCTGAAAATCTTGCTGGCTTTGCGGCAACGTGCCCGCTTGCAGAATCGTTGGTGATGGTGATTGCGGGGATCGGTGGCAAACCACATTTTACAGCATTGGCACTTCCGTTGATGGCGTTTCATAAAAAACACCACCGAAAGCCCCTATACTGGCACAACTAAAAAATTAAAATGCAATCATCCGTCATGGGTGAATTCGGAACCAGAATGCCGGTTGGATTTTGCATCCGCACACCGAGCGTGCCTCGTGCCTCTATTATATGGCTCGCTCACGCCGTCAAGGTAGTGCGCCCTGCCACCGGTCGCCTCCACCTTGACCGCGTTCGCTCCGCCAAGGGGTGGCACTTAGGAATCACGCTCGGAGTCTGCATGTCTGGTTTAAGACCGAGGTGGCCAGCGTCAAGTTGCGGGAAATTCCAGCGGAAAGATTCCCTGCTTCTCAATTAAACCGACAACAATTTTCAACGCGTGTTCGGCTTCATTAAAGGGAACATTCCGCAAGCTCGCGTCTGTCTCGTAGCGTTCGCGCGCCTGTGACCAGTTTTCCATGAATGATTCCAGTCCCCGACAATCCACCAAGCGGGACTGGCAGGCCAGTTGGAACTCGTGGCCGGCTTCCGTCCAGAATTTCGCATCCGATGCCGGACGCGCCCGCAAAATCCGGGCGATGTCATGCAGGTCTTTTACCCGAAACTCTCTTTCGCCGCCTTGCATCTTTCGCCGATAGGTCGGGAGCGACGTAAGATACGCACGGAGTTTTTCTCCGGCGATGCGGTGCAGGGCATACACCCTTGCCGGAATTCCTTGGACGTTGAGCGTCTCGACAGCGTCCGGGCCGAGCGTCTCCGGTGCGGCCACATCAATTTCCAGCATCGGCAGACCACGGACTCCGGCCATGCTGTTGTCCTGAACTTCGATTCTCAAATGAAACGCATCCCACCCGCGCAGGTGGCCTTTCGGTGGTTTACCAACAACATTTACCCTGCCCAGCTTGAACTTGACTGGATTCTGACGCTCGAAATGGCGTCGCAACGCTGGTGAAATTTGTTCCTCCAGAAAACTGGCCTGCGCGCCGAGGTCTGGGGTGGACGCAACCAACTCGGGTGCGATGTTGCTGTCAATATCGAGCGACTGGCGGCTGTCCCCAAGATGCAGATTCAATATCCGTGCGCCCTTGAAAATAAGGGCGTTCCTGAGCGGCTCCCAGGCAATTACAGCCAGAAAAACCTCATTGAGAATTTCGTTGATCCAGTGCTCTCGGCTTTCGCGGTTCATTACAATCAATGGTTACGGTGTCCGAACCTTCCAAGTTTTATTCTGTTCCGGGAATTCAAAACCTGCCAAGAGCGGAATTTCATGAACATCCTGTGTCATCAATCGGTCTCTGACTTCATTCAGCCGATGCCCCAATGTTGATGCCGCAAAATCAGCGCCGAGCATTTCCAGAACAGCACCCACGCGCCGGTCGAGATCATCACGCTGTATTTTTGCCAGATGTTCGGCCATGCGGTCAGCGTCAATTTGCTTAACTCCAGTTTCCCATGCCTCAAGAGCGACCGCTTCGCCACCGCAGCGAACCGGTTGCATCAGTGCGTCCAGCAGGGTCTGCTCCAGTGTCGTGATTCGCAGCCAGCAACGCGGGGACACCACGCGAAACTGAATGCCGGGAACAAGTGAGGCATCGCGTTTGTTCAGGTAATAATCAACATCCTCAAAATGAAAAATTTCTGTCCCGAGCGGGTTTCGCTCCACGGCTTCACCCGCCGGTTCTGGTTCCGTTGCGTCAACCGCCGCCAAACTTTTTTTTGCCTTCGGTGGGTTGAGCCGGGCGACATGGTGATGCGCGACAACCTGTGTGGTCAGTTCGTAATAGTTCATGGCACTAAAATAACAGACGACGCCGTCCGGCAAATAAGCCTGAAGCAGTTCCAGCGGATAAATTGGTTCGCCTTTTCCGGCTTCCATATCCAGCAGGAGGAAATCATTCAACTCAGCGTCGTTCGGAGATTGCACCTTGATCGAGTGAATCCAACCCATCCGTTTAAGTTGGTCAATGACCACACGAGCTGGCGGGAAAGTTGTCCGCAACATTTCCTGGTTCGATTTGGTAATCGCTCTGATTTCGCGGCGGAGGGTGGAGAGTTTCCAGCAACGAGCAGTCAGATTTTTTTCGCTGGCCGCTGACACGCGATCACCTAACGTCCGCAAAAAGACCTCCCATCGGTCCATCGGAACTTGTGTTGGCGGTTTGATGGTATTCACAGTGTCTTCCCCGTATGCTCCTTTGGAGCATACGGGGAAGACACTGTGTTGTCAAGCGGGAGCTTTGTGGTGACTGCTGAAGACTCACTTGGATATACGCTCCCGCTGGCTTCTTGAAGCCAGCGGGAGCGTATATCCAATCGAACAGTTTGTCAAGCTTTTTTGGAAGGATCAATAAAATAAAAAGTGCCAGCAAAAGTGCCAGCACGGACCCATTTAACAGGGCTAAAACTGATAAAAAAAGATATGGCCGGATATGTGTTGACAATTAACATAACTCGTTTATAGTCAAACAGTCAGCGATGCCATAGACGATTGATTTCGAGTGGCTTGTGGAAGACGAGACTCGGTCGATTCCGACCCTCGCCTCCAACTCTAACCCCCGTAAATACAGGGGTTTGAGTGGAGTCAAGGGGGAACCTTCAACGAAATCTTCAACGATTTTAGCTCTCGCTCACTATCCGGCGCGGGCACGTCGCGGACACGCCCACTGCTCGGATGCGAGATAAATTCAGTCCTCATATCCTTACAAAATGAAAACGCAGGATATGATACAACGTTATCGCAAATTCAAACGCGCCTGGGGCATGTGGTATGCCTTCGACACGGGCACGGGCAATTCGGTAAGCCTCAAAACACGCGTGAAAGCTGAGGCCGTCCAAAAGGTCAATGCCATGAACGAGACGGAACGTCAGCCGTCCATCAGCCTCGGTCTGGCGAAAGTTTATCTCAATGCCACTGATCCCAAACTGGCAACGCGGACCTGGCAGGAGGTGATGGAAAACATCGTTGCCAAGAAAACGGATGAGACGCGGCGCCGCTGGGAAGTGGCGGTCAAGGACCGGAATTTTGACTGCATCCGCAACCTGCGCGTGGCGGAAACCCGCCCGGAACATTTCGACCGGGCGCTGGCCGATGGCAAGGTGTCCACCAATGTTTATCTGCGGCGCATTCACAATCACGCCCTGGGCATGGAATGGCTGCTTAAATCGGTTATCCCGCGCTTGCAATGGCCCAGGCCGGTGTTCAAGTCCAAGCGGGCAATCACGGCGGAGGAACATGCCGCGATTGTGGCGCGGGAACAGAACGCGGAGCGGCGGGATTTTTACGAACTGCTGTGGCATACTGGTGCGTCGCAAACGGATGCGGCCTGTCTGCTGGTGGAGGACGTGGATTGGAACAGCCGCACGATTTGTTACTCGCGGGCAAAATTGAAGTCGCGCGGCGGGATGGGCATCAAGCCGGCGTTGATTCGTTTCGGCGTGGAAATCGAGGCCATCTTGAAACGGCGTCCGGCGGTGGGGCCGCTTTTTCCATACCTTCGGACAGTGCGCGCTGGCGACCGGGCAACGGAGTTCAAGCAACGGTGCGGCGGGTTGGAAATTTCGGGGGTGTCGCTGCACTCGTATCGCTATGCCTGGGCGGAACGGGCTTTGAAGTGCGGCTACCCGGAGCGGTTCGCACAGCAGGCATTGGGGCACAATTCCAAGGCGGTGCATCATGCCTACTCGAAACACGCCGAAGTCACCGTGCCGTCGCTGGATGATTGGGAAAAGGAATGGGGGAAAAATTCGCAACGCGCTGTGCAACCAAAGTTGGTGCCGGTGGATTTCCGGTCGCCGTTGGTAGCCGTGGCACAATCGAATTAACCCGGGGGGGACTGGACATCCCGTGAATCTGGAAAGATTGAACCCAACTCGAATCCTTTCCAATCGTGGAAAGGCGGCGCGAAGCGTAAAGGCCAGCGCAGCGGACAAAGAGTCCATGAGGGCTTGCCCTTTGGCGCGGGCCTGGGCTGGCGTAAAGCCCAGCGCCGGGGTTTGGGGACGGGGCAAGTCCCCAAAACAGAAAAGTGGCTGAACCGTTGCCAGTCCAACCGCGTGAGTGTTCCCGGTGTGGTCAATCCTTGTCCGATATCAGGACATTGAAAGCCGTCTGTGCTGCCTCGGCGATTTGACGGGCGCGGTCTGCCTCGTCACGTTCGCGGGCGATGCGTTCACCGTCCAAGGTCGTGTCCTGCATCAGGTTGAAAGCCTGCGGTGTGAAACAAAATTCGTGCTGCGGGATATGCAAGCGGCGTCTGCCTCGTTTCATGGTGGGTGCTCCTTTGCGATTAATCCGCTGGATAGAAAGTCGGATACTTCTGGCGCGGGTCAATCCGTGCGCCGGTGCGAAACTCCCCGCATGGATGCTGCCAAACTTGACGCCGCCGGTTCCAATGAAAGCCAAGCTGCGCCAGTTCCGCCGTCACGTTGCGCGGTTGCTTCTGCGCAAACTGAATCCAAACCCATTTGCCGACAACCTCGCAAAGTTCCCAAAAGCGCGGCGTCTCGTGATAGAGCATGTCCAAAACTTGCGCTGTCGAAAGTCCGCGATTGTAAAATCGCCGCTGGAAATCAATCCGATGCAGTTTTTCCGAATTGCGCTGTGCGGTCCGGTTCTGGAGCCTTGAATCAAAATTTGTAAATGTTTTCATAATCTTTTTTTTACTGCTGTGCGTTCTCGGCCTCTCGCCCTGCACGAAAAAGCCTGCCGAGCCATGCGGCCAGCGGGAGTAGTCTTCAGAGGGCACCGCGTCCGGCCCTTGGCTCGATCAGCAGGCTGGTGAGGGCGAGAGGCCGAGAACGCTGGCAAAAAGGATTTGAAAACATCTGAAATGAGCCGGGCGGCAGGGTCGTTGGCTCACACTATGCGCGAAGCGGCGCGGCTGGCGCGATTCATGCCGGGACCGATGGCGGGCATGAATCTCTGAGGCGGAAGAATGGCTTTACACGGTCGTTCACCTGGGGGTGATGGCCTACGAGGACGAAGTCCGGCTGGGCCATCCCGTACCGGATCGTCGCTGCATGATTTGCGGCATCCCGGTGAGTCAATGCTGCTGTTGAAAGAACGGAGATATAAATATGATTGACTACGTGATGCAAGCGGCGATGACGACCTGGGCGGCGAAGGATTTGCCAGCGCGCCTCTTGGCGGGTCAAGTGGCGAAGCTGTTGAACTGCTCGACGGAGGATGTCACCATTCTCGTCAGCGCCGGAAAGCTGCGGGCACTTGGCAGGCCAAAGCTGAACGCGGTAAAATTTTTTAGCTCCATCGAATTGATCACCCTCCTGGCCAACCGCGATTGGCTGGACGATGCGACAAAGACCATCGGCCAATACTGGCGGCGAAAGAATGCCCGCCGCAATGGCTTGACCTTGGAAAATCAGGGAGGGGATGTGCCAGCGGATGCGGTCAACTTGGTCAAAAAACCTTCAACGAAACCTTCAACGATTTCTTCAATAACCGGGTAGAAACCGGGTAAGTGGTGGGTTAAGTCAGATAGTTGGCGGATAACAAAAAAAGTGTTTGACTTCCCTATGAAAACAGGGTTAAATTAGCCCCGTAATCAGGATATTTGAGGCTGATTGTCGGTGAAGACTCCGTTCGATTCCGACCCTCGCCTCCAACGCTAAATCACCGGGTTCACCATATATTTGCACTGTTTTGCTCATTCATTCGTGGCGTTTCTCGCACGCGCGTCATGTCATTTTCCATAACGTCGTCAGAGCGGCATCATCACATTTTTGAGCCGGCCCGCACCAGGCCGCTTTTCCCCTATAATTATGCCTTGACCAGTTTGGATGACAAGTCTTCTGCCCAGGGCGTGCGCGACGCGATCGATGGTGGAAAGACGCACGTCTTCGGCGTGATTCTCCAGGCGTGATATGGCCAACTTTCTCGTTTTGGTGCGTTGCGCGAGGTCTTCCTGCGTAATGCCCGGCTGCCGTCAAGGTTGGTATGCGCCAAAACGAAAACGAATCAGTTCCTCACATTGCAACATTTTGTCTGCCGCCCCGGACGCTCTGTCCACCAACAAAAACGGACCACTCGTGAGCGCCGCTCCCAATCCATTAGCGACCTGCTGAAAAGTTCACTGAACCGGACGCGCCGAAAGCGCGAGTTCCGTCGGCGAGACGCCGACGGATGCGACCGAGACGATCGCGCTCCCCGAGAAGTCGCTAATGATTCGGGTGAAAAGCTTCTTTCTCCTTTCCGGTCGTGAATTCGCGAACCAGATTTTCGAGGAAATCCAGCCACAGCGGATGCTCGTTCAGGCAGGGAACCAAATGGAATTCCTTGCCGCCGGCGTCCAGAAAGGTGTTTCGGCCGCGGATGCCCATTTCTTCAAGGGTCTCCAGGCAGTCCGAGACAAAGGACGGGCAGATGACCAGCAGCTTCTTTGTGCCGGTCTTGGCCACGCCTTCGATGACCTGATCTGAATAGGGCTTGAGCCACGGTTCGCGCCCCAACCGGGACTGGAAGGCGACCGAGTATTTGGACTCAGGAATCGAGGCCGCCCGCACAAAGGCATCCACCGTTTTGAAACATTGCGCGCGGTAGCAGGTCTGCAGGGCCGGGCTGCCGCCCTCGCAGCAATCCCGCGACCTCAGACAATGGCAGCCGGTCGGATCAGCCTTGCGCAAGTGTCTCTCAGGTATGCCGTGGAAACTGAACAGCAAATGGTCGAAGTTGCGATTGAGTTGCTCGGAGGCTGTTGCGACCATGGCCCGGATGTAATCCGGATGATCGTAATAGGGCGGCACAATAGTGAGTGACATGTGCGGCGCAATGGAAGCGATGACCTCCGCCACCCGCTCGACCGCCGTTTCATAACTGGACATGGCGTAGTGCGGAAAAAGCGGGATGACCAGCAACTCACGGACGCCTTCGTCGCGCAACTTTGCGACCGCCTCCGGGATGGATGGGTTGCGATAACGCATGGCCAGTTCCACCCTCGTGCCGGAACGGTCTTGTAAGGCCTTCCGCACCTTCCGGCTGATTGCCACCAGAGGCGAGCCTTCGGGCGTCCAAATCTTCTCGTAAGCTTCGGCCGATTGCGCAGGGCGCGTGGGCAAAATGGCAAGATGAACGATGCACCAGCGCACGGGATATGGCGCGTCCAGCACGCGGCCGTCCATGAGGAATTCGCCGAGATAGGCCCGCACGTCCTCGACGGACGCGGAATCAGGCGAGCCCAGATTCACCAAAAGTACGGCTTTGGTGCTCATGCGGAAACAGGACTTGGCAGAGCGTCGCGGCTGCCCTGGCGCGAACTCAAAAATGTTTCGATCCTTCCCGCCACCTTGTGGGCGGAGATGATGGAATCGCCCAGGGAAACGCCGTCGCGGGCGTGTCCGGCCACGAACAGGCCTGGCGCATTCGCTTCCATCCGGTCCATGACCGCGCGGTATTTGCCGTAGCCCAGATTATATTGCGGAATGGCCTGGCGATAGACGGCGACGTGCTGAAACGTCGGCTGGCCCCGCACACCCAATATGGTTTCCAAGTCGCGCACCGCGAGTGCTGTCAATACTTCTGGAGCGCCCAGGGGCAGGAGCGGCTGGCGCGCCCCGCCGATGTAGCAAGTGATGGTCACCTCGCCCTGCGGGGCGCGATGGGGAAAGAGCGAGGAGGAGAACAGCGCGCCCAGAATGTTCAATCCTTCCTTCTCCGGAATGAGCATGCCAAATCCATCCAGGGGATGCGCGACGTCGGCGCGGTTAAAGCCCAGGACCACCGACGCCACGGGCGGATAATACACTTCGCCCAGGGACGAAAAATCGATCTCCGGCTCGGTCACAATCCCCAAGCTTGCAATTCTGTGGCTGGGCAGCGCCAGGAGAACCGCGCCGCACTCCACCGGGCTGCCGGTTTCCAATTCCACACGCCAACCTTCTTCCCCGCGCCGCAAACAACTGACGGGCGCGCCGGTCTGGACGTCTCCCTCCAGGCGGATCTGCAGCTCGTCAATCAGCACCTGCAAGCCGTCATCGAACGAAAGCTTCTTCGCGTCCTGCTTGGAAACTTCTCCGCTGCGTTTGCGGGCGCGCGCCCCAAGAAACTGCCCAAGAAAAAGCGAGCGATAGCGTTGTTCCAGCGCGTAGAGCTTCGGAAAAGCCTGCGTCACGGAAAGCAATTGCGGCCGGCCGGCGTAAATCCCCGCCACCAGCGGATCGATGGCGTAATCCAGAAATTCCTGGCCGAGTCGCCGCTGCACGAATTGCGCGATCGACTCCTCCAAACCCGCCGGCGCGCGCGAGATGAACGGCTCGGCCAATACGCGGAGCTTGGCGGCAGGCGAAAACAGGGGCGTGGTCAGAAATCCCATGGCGGAAGTGGGAATCTCCACCGGTTTTTTGTCGCGCACCACGTAGCGTTTTTCGGCATACGGATCGGAATAAACCCGGCGCGATTCCAGGCCCAAATCGCGCACCAGGTCGGATATGACCGGGCTGGTCTCCAGGATGCTATTGGGACCGAACTCAGCCAGATATCCGCCCTGGCGCACAGATTGGATCACGCCGCCCACGCGGTCGGCGGCTTCAAACAGGCGCACGGGAATGCCGCGCCGCCTGAGACGAAACGCCGCGGTCAGCCCGGTAATGCCGCCTCCGATGATGACAACAGGTTTCATATCGTCTTGGAAAAACGCCGCTCCCTGGCGGCTGGAAGGTAACGGTCAAAGCGCATCGCGATGTTGCGGATGAAGAGCCGTCCCACCTCGCTGACCACCAGTTCGCCCGCCTCGCGCCGCAGAAGCCCGTCCTTCTCAAGGTCCGTCATGGACTCCAGTTCGGCCTTGAAATAGTTGGTAAAATCAATTCCCAAATCCTTGGAAAGCGCGGCGTAGTCCAGGCACATGTCGCACATCAGGCGCATGATGGTTTGGCGGCGAATCTTGTCGTCGTCGCTCAAAATATAGCCTTTGGCAAACGGCTCCCAGCCGGTGTCCAGGGCGCCGTAGTATCCGGCCAAATCCTTGATATTCTGCCAATAGACACCGTCGGCCTGCGAAATGGCCGACATGCCGAAGGCATAAATATCCGCGCCGCCTTTGGTGCTGTATCCCTGAAAATTCCGCTGCAACGTCTTTTCGCGCTGCGCCACCGCCAGTTCATCCGTGGGCCGCGCGAAATGGTCCATGCCGATATAAGTGTAGCGGTCGTCCTGCGTCAGCCTCTCGATGACGAGTTTCAAAATGCCCATCTTGGTCTCGGCCCCGGGCAGGGCCTGCTCCAGGATTTTCTGCGCCGGCTTCATCCACGGCACATGCGCGTAACTGAAAACCGCCAGCCGGTCCGGACCCAGTTTGATGATTTGGTCCAGCGTTTCCTCGAAGGACTGCACCGTCTGGTAAGGCAAACCGTAAATCAAATCCACGTTGATGGATTGAAACCCCGCCTCCCGCGCCCACTGCATGGCCTGCTCCGTTTGCTCGCGCGGCTGAATCCGGTGCATGGCCGTCTGCACTTTCAAATTGAAATCCTGCACGCCGATCGAAGCCCGGTTGAAACCCACCTCCCGCAAAGCCTTGACGTGATCCCGCGTCAGCCGCCGCGGATCAATCTCCACTCCCGCTTCCATCTCCGGACCCAAATTGAAATGCTTGCGGATGGACTTGCCAAGGGAGCGGATCTCGTCGGGCGACAGAAACGTCGGCGTACCGCCGCCCCAATGCAATTGCACCACCTGGCGCTGCCGGTTGATGCGGGCGCTCATCTTCTCCATTTCCTTGTCCAGGTATTGGAGGTAAAGCGCGCCTTTTTCCCGTTGCGTCGTGATGACGGTGGTGCAACCGCAATACCAGCAGAGCGATTCGCAAAACGGAATATGAAAATATAGGGAAAGGCCACGTTCAGAGGATTGCGCCTGGGCAATCTTCGCCGCAACGTCCGTCCAGGTGACCCGGTCCGTAAACTGCGGGGCGGGCGGATAGGAGGTGTAACGCGGCCCCGGCACGTTGTACTTTTGAATCAACTCGAAATCGACCTTGAATTTGCTCATGCGAAGTTTTGCACGGTGCTGACAAGTGCTTCAAGATTTTCCATTTTGGCGTCGGCAGGCACACCGTGCCCCAGGTTGAAAATGTATCCGTCGCGGCCCCTCATCAATTCAAGCAAGCGGCTGGCTTCCGCCGCCACCAATCGCGGGTCCGCGCCGGCCAGCAGTTCGGGAGCCAGATTGCCCTGCACGGCCACGCCGCCGGGCACTTTTTGCGCCGCTTCGCCCAAATCAATCTCGTGATCAATTCCGATGGCTTGCGCCCCGGTCTGAACCAGTGACGTCCAATCACGGGAACCCTTGGAATAAACAATCACCGGAACTTTTCCCTCCAAGGCGGCGATAATTGTTCGCATCCATTGGCCCGAGGCCTCCTCGAAATCCTCCACCGGCAAGAGGCCGCCCAAACTGTCAAATATTTGAATGGCGTCCACGCCGGCGGCAATCTGCATTTTCAGAAATTCGATGACCGCCAGCGTCAGTTCCTCCGACAGCGAATCAAACAGCGCGCGGTCGCTCCGGAACAGTTGCAGCGCCTTGGTCTGGGCTCGCGCGCTGCCGCCTTCGAGCATGAAATTGGCCAGCGTCCAGGGCGAGCCGGCGAAGCCCAACAAGGCTGTGCCGGAGTCCAGTTCCGATTTGACACCTTGGATTGCCGCGGCCACGTATTGGAGGCGGTCGGCAATTCCCTGAGTGTTGAGCCGCCGAACATCATTGCGATCCCGCACGACGTGATCCATTTCCACCCCGCCCGTGTCGCGGAAGCTGAATCCCTGCCCCAGGGCTTCCGGCACCACCAGGATGTCGCTGAAGATGATGGCGGCATCGAATTTAAAACGGCGCACTGGTTGCAGGGTGACTTCTGCGGCGAGTTCCGGGGTGCGGAGCAGTTGCTGGAAGGAGTATTTCTCCTTGAGGGCGCGGTATTCCGGGAGGCAGCGTCCGGCCTGGCGCATCAGCCACACGGGAGGCCGGTCCACGGGCGCGCATTGCAGGGCGCGCAACATGCGTTGCGTCATCCCACACGCCTTCCGTTTTGTCTCATCCGCCAGTAAATCCTGCATGACAAGAAAGTAGAGTCTAATGACAAGATAGGCTTCACCACAATTGGCAAACTATGGACATTTCTTGCGCACCTAAATCGCCATTTATGGTTAGTGCATCCCGACGAAGGTCAAAGGCGCCCCCTGCCCTGCGTGTTTTCATCGACTTGTTCCTGCGCCTCCCACAAGCTGCGTGGCATGGCAAGAAACGAATGCGGGCTTGGGAAAGCCGTAATTGCAGCCATCTTGGTCGCGGCGGTTTCCGCCCCGTCCCTCCAGGCTGGCGCGCCTTATGGCTTTTGGAGAAACGTCCAGATTGTGGGAGGGGGATTCATTACCGGCATTGTCTATAATCAGACCCAGCCGGACGTGCTGTATGTCCGCTCGAATGTCGGTGGGCCTTATCGCTGGAATCCGGCCACCGGGGAGTGGGTACCCTTGACCGATTTCCTCGGGGTGGACTTGTGGCAGCTTGTCGGAGTGGAAAGCCTGGCGTCAGATCCTGTCAATCCCAACCGCCTCTACAGCGCAGTCGGTTCCTATGTTGCCTCGTGGGCTGGCAATGGAGCCATCCTCATTTCAACCAATCGGGGGACATCATGGACCCAGGTCAATCTGCCCGTGAAAATCGGCGGCAACGACGTCGAGCATTATAGCGGCGAACGACTCCAGGTGGATCCGAATCTGCCATCCACCTTGTTTTTGGGCACCACGATGAACGGCCTGTGGAAGAGCCTGGACTCCGGCGCCACTTGGAACCAGCTCACAAATCTGACGCCAACCAATCTTACTTTTGTCTGCCTCGACCCAACCAGTTCCCAAGCGGGAACGGCAACCCAGAGGATTGTTGTGGGGGCGATGGACACGTCCAATCGGATCTACCTGAGCGCGAATGGAGGCGGGACGTGGACCGCTCCCGCCGGACAGCCAACGGGACTGGACCCGATGCGATTTGCGCTATCCCCGGGCATGCTGTGCGTGTCCTATGGGGATGCCAGCGGCCAGAACCCCGGCAGCCCCACCCACGGCAGCCCCACCCACGGCAGCGTCTATAAATTCAATATCGGCGCGGGCACCTGGCAAAATATATCGCCGCCGACCGGCGCCTACGGCTTCGGCGGGATTTGTGTGGACAAACAGAACCCGAATAATTTGTTGGTCGGCACGGTTGGCCGATGGTATCCCAAGGACGAGATTTACCGCAGCACCAATGGCGGCGTTTCGTGGAAAGGGATACTGGACAATGCCACATTGGATTTTTCCCAAGCCCCGTATCATCAGCAATTCAATCCTTGCTGGTTTTCTGATATTCAAATCAATCCGTTCAACTCCAACCAGGCGGTCTGTCTGGATGGATACGGCGTTCTCATCACAGACGACCTGACGGATGCGGACCGGGGAAAGCCCCTTATGTGGTCTTTTCAAGACTTGGGAATTGAAGAGACTTGTGTTCAAGAAATGGCAAGTCCGCCAACAGGCCCCTCTCTGTTCAGCGCGATCCTGGATGAGAGCGGGTTCCGACACGATAACATCAAGGTTTCGCCCACCAACGGGACCTATCGACCGGGCCATAACAGCAACTACAGCATCGATTTTGCGGAATTGGCTCCGAACGATGTCGTGCGGTGCCACGATCTGGCCTATGGCGAGACCGGCTGCTACGCTTCGTATTCGCTCGACGGAGGCGTGACTTGGACCCAGTTCGCCACCCAGCCCGCAGGCACAACGCCTCCAAGTGTGACAGCGGGCGGCGCCATCGCCCTCGCCGCCGATGGCAGCACCATCGTCTGGACGCCGCCCGGAGTCGGAACTTTCTACTCCACAAATCATGGCGCTTCGTGGATCGCCAGTTCCGGAATTGTCGCGGGATTGAAGGTGGTCGCCGACCGGGTGAATCCGGCCAAGTTTTATGCGTATAACGCCGCCAGCGGAAACTTTTATACCAGCGCCAACGGCGCAAGATCCTTTGCCGTCACCTCGTCCGGTTTGCCAGCCTCCCCCGCCGGGGCATTGTTTCCGGGAGCGGTCAAAGCTGTCTTCGCCAACGAGGGTCACCTCTGGCTGGCCGCCGGGAACGGCGGTCTATTTCGATCCACCAATTCCGGCACAACCTTCGTCAAGATCAATACTGTGGCAGCCGGCAATCTGGTGGCTTTTGGCAAAGCGGCTCCCTCCCAGGGTTATCCTGCGGTCTTTGTTGTTGGTACGATCGGCGGCATCTGCGGTTTTTTCAGGTCCGACGACCAGGGCGCCACTTGGACGCAGATTAACGACGGCCAGCATCAATACGGCTTGATTTGGAGCCTGACAGGCGATCCCAACGTTTATGGCCGCCTCTACATTGGCACTGCCGGCCGAGGCATCATTTGCGGCGACCTTTCAGCTCCTTTGCCGCTAATCCAGCCGGTCGCCGGGAGCATAACAAACCTTATACTGCAAATCCAATCCGAGTCCGGCATCGACTATGCCATCGAACAAGCGACGAATCTGGCCTTTCCGATTCCGTGGCTTGATCTCTCCACCAATGCCGGGACGGGCGGGATGTTGGCCATCCCCGTGCCCGTCGGGCCTTCCTCACCAGACAGCTTTTATCGGCTGAGAGGACAGCCGCCACAATAGCGGGATACTTTTGCCGCCGGACCCAAAAGGATAAGGCGGGAAAGCAAGAAGTCAGGATTCTCCTAATTCTTGTCTTTCAACAACGGGGCAAGGACTTGGAAAAAAATCTCCGCCTGGCGCATGAAGCCCAGGTCAGTCGCATGGGAGCCGTCCACGCTTCCCTCGCCGTCATCGCCATAAAGGTGTTCGCCGGGGATGTAGTAAAGGTTGGTAACGCCCTCGATTTCGAGGCGATCGAAGGCCGCTTTCAGCGCCGCCCGATCCTTCAGATGGTAGTATTCCATCCGGCCGGAGATGAGAAAGGAATCCTGCATGGTGCGGTCTTCCACCAGGACGATGGGAGTGGCCGGGTGCGCGGCGCGCAATTTTTGGACGCATGGCTCAACCCGCTCCGTGATTTCCGTGGCGACCATGTTGGGCAGACAGTCCAGGACATAGACGGACGGATCCAACTCGGCAAGCAGGCCGGCCATTTCCGGTTCCATTTTTCCATTGCCCGAAAAGCCGAGATTGATGGTCGGCCAGTTAAAGCGCCGGCCCAGAATCGCGCTATGCACCATGCCAGGGCGCGACGCGGAAAGTCCCTGCAGAATGGAGGTTCCATAGAACGCAATCGGCTTGCGTTCGCCCGGCCCCCACGAACCCGCCTTTTCCAGGACTGTTCCCGGCGGCAAGCCCAGTTCGACAAATTTCGTGCCGTTATACAGCGGCAGATAGAGCAGATATTCGCGCTTGCCCGGCAGCAGGTCCTTCACCAGCACAACATTGTTGGTTTGATTTTCCGGTACTCCGACGGCCAGCCAGTGCCAGCCGGTGTCCATTTTTACGTAAAGATCCAGCCCGCTTTTGGCGATGGCCGTCGCGTTGGGCAGGTATAGCCAGGATTCCGTCAAGGCCCAGCGCGCGCGGAAGGTTGTCGCGTCCGTGACGAACCGGGCGCACATGCCGGCGGAATTGCGGCTCAAATCCCAGACCGGCTTGCGCACCAACCTCTCGGCCCTGGCCGGCAAACGATCATAGAAATCCTTGGTGTCGTTCCAGCCGCGGCCTTCCACGTTCAATTGCCGGAGATCGAACCATTGATTGCTTCCCTGCATGCGGATGGGAGTCAGTTGGAGATTGTTGGTCTGGGCCATGGCGAACACGGCGGGCAGAAAAAAAGACAGCCCAAGAACCAAAGTTTGACAATGCAAAGTGGCGAAGTGTTTAAATAAGAGCATAATGCCGCCCGCCTATGGCTTTCTTACTTGAGGCTGCTGGTTTTCCCTTGCAAGCGCGAGGCCAGCGCGTCCTTGGTCCGTTGGAAAATTTCAGCCGGTGCTCCCTCGGCGGATATGGTCAGGAGCAGTCCGCGCTGGCGGTAGAACTCAGTCAGCGGTGAGGTGCTGCGATGATAGGCTTCCATTCGGACCCGCACGGCCTCGGGACGATCATCCTCGCGCTGGATGAGCTTGCCGCCGCAATGCGGGCAAACTTCCGGCGCTGCTGCTTTTCCGCTGACATGAGTAATGCCCTTGCAACTGGAGCAAACGCGCCGCCCGGCCAGCCGCTCGACGATCTTTTCCATGGGCAGGTCGTAATCAATGACCGCAGTCAGGGACAGATTTTCCTTTTTGAGCAACTGTTCCAACGCTTCCGCCTGCGCCACCGTGCGCGGGAAGCCGTCGAGCAAATAACCGCCGCCGCAGCGCAGGCAGCGGACCCGTTCGGTCACGATCGCCAGCACCGTCTGGTCGGGCACCAATTCGCCGCGTTTCATGAAACCAATTGCGTTCTGCATGGCGGGAGACACTTCCGCCGGCGGCAAACTTTTGGCGGCGCGGAAAATGTCGCCGGTGGAAAGATGGCAGGCGCCGGACCATTGGTGAAGCAGGTCGGCCTGGGTGCCCTTGCCCACCCCGGGCGCGCCGAGCAGGACCAGGCGGCAGAGATGCTCCGGCGTAGATGCCACGGGGTCGCAGACGGCGTTGCCGCCGATCAGCCAGGCGGCGCGGTTGCCGGTTTTGAACGAGGTGACAGGAATGGTGGTGCTTGAGTTGTCGTTTTGTCTTTTCATAGAAATCAAATTCATATTTTTGGATTGAGCCGGTGATCCGTTGCCAGGCCGGTTGTCCAGCGCATGTTCCTCCGCATACCATTCAGCAGGAACTCTGCCACCCACGCAGGCGCGATTCAACGGATAGACTTCCGGATCAAAGATGACGTGATAGAAATGCCAGACCAAAATGGCCAGACACGCCAGTATGGCTTCGTAATAGTGGATGGTGGTGGCGACGTCGATGGACCAGCGGGGCAGCCAGTGGGTGGTGCCGAGCTTGAACCAGATCATCAGTCCCGTCATGCCCATGATGACCGTCCCCCACGCCACCGCCCAATACTCCATCTTCTCCGCATAGCCGAACCGCCCGAATTTTGGCCGGGTCCCGTCCAAACCGGTCAGGTAGCGGGCATTGGCCGCCACGTCTCGCGCGTCTTTTGTGCTGGGCATCATGTCTTTGATCAAGCTCCTGCCTTGCCGTGTGGCCAGAACATAACCGATGTGGTACGCTCCTGTCACCAGCAAAACGACGCCGGCGACGCGATGGCCCCAGCGGCGGATGCCTTCGTTGGATCCCAGGACGACCGCAATCCAGGAATCGGGAAACTTCAAGGCAAACCCTGTCAATGCCAGGATAATGAAGCTGAACGCCAAAACGAAATGTTGCGAGCGCTGGGAGAAGTCCATGCGCAACACGGTGGCCCCTCCGCGGCGCGCCCGCGCGGCGGCTTTGCGCAGGAAGCTTCCCGCATTATGCGCCGCCATCAGCCCGATCACGGCCACAATCATGCCCAGATACAATTTGCGCACCCACCAATTGATGCGCTCCCCCAGGTTGCCCCCGGCGGCGGCGGCCTCGACATCGACGTGGATTTTGCCCTGCGCGAAATTGGCACTGGCGCCGGGATGGCATTTCCCGCAGGTGGCGCTCAGGTTGGTGACGTAAATGGTCGAGCGCGGATCGGTGGAGGGAAAAATCCGGTGCGCGCCGTGACAACTGCCGCAATTGGCCGCCCGCGTCGAACCATATTGCGCCGCCAGCCCGTGGTAACTGGCGAAGAACGTCTTCACGCGATCAGCCGGCAGGTTGTATTTGGTATTCAGCCGCTCCGAAGCATGGCACTTGCCGCAGGTGTCCTGTGAAATCGCCAGCGATGAGGCGTTTTTGAGCGCCTTAATGTTGTGTTCCGAATGACAATCGCTGCATGTGGGCGCGTCCCGGCGTCCGGCGGCCAGGGCCTTGCCGTGGACGCTTTCCATCACATCGCGGGACTCCTGTTCGTGGCATTGCCCGCAGGTTTTGGCCAGGTTGATCGGATAAAGCGGCGACGCGGGAAGTTCCGCCGCCAGGATGCCGTGGGTGCCGTGGCAGTCAATGCACTGCGGAGCGGCGTGCGCCCCATTCCGAACATGATCCATGCGCGCCACGCCATGGACGCTCGTTCCATACGAAAGCGATTCTTTTTCGTGGCAGCGCGCACAGTTCACCGGCTGCGCCGCGACGTTATCGTCGGGATGTTTGGAAGTCAGGTCGGCGTGGCAACTGGCGCAGGTGGTCCTGGCATGTGCCGAACCGGCAAGGATCCCCGCATCCGCAAACATCGAGCGGACCACTCCGGCGGCGTTGGTCGAGGTCAGGGTTTTATCGCTGTGACAATCCAGACAGTCGCTGTTTTTGATTTCAGCAGCCGTCAAGGCCGCCGCTCCAAAAAAGCCGGCGGCCAGGTTCAACATCAAGCGAACTCCCATGCTCTAAAGGTGCCTCCCAACGCGGTAATCGGCTGGCCTTCGATTGGCCATTCCATTACAAATCTTGTGCAAACTGTCGCATGAACGTCATTGGCATCGGCGAAATTCTCTGGGACCTGCTCCCCTCCGGCAAACAACTGGGGGGTGCGCCCGCCAATTTCGCCTGGCACGCGCGCGCTTTCGGGGCGCGCAGCCGCATCATCTCCCGCATCGGCCGCGATCCGCTGGGCGTGGAAATTCTGCAACGGCTGCAATCTCTTGGCCTGCCCGCGGCGGACATTCAAGTGGATCCGTCGGCCCCGACGGGAACCGTCAGCGTGACTCTATCGCCCGATGGCCAGCCTTGCTTCACCATTCACGAGAATGTGGCCTGGGACCGGTTGGCCCTGGAAAAAGCCGCCCTCGCCGCTGCCGCCGAAGCGGACGCGGTGTCGTTCGGCACCCTGGCCCAGCGCAGCGAACCGGCGCGCAGCACCATTCAGGCCCTCCTGGCCGCCGTCCCCGCCGGCGCGTTGCGGATTCTGGACCTGAACCTCCGCCAGCATTATTTCTCGCGGGACATCATCGAGACTTCATTGCGCCTGGCCAATATCGTTAAACTTAACGATTCCGAATGGCCCGTCCTGGCGGAAATGCTGGCCCTGCGCGGCAACCTGCGGCAACAAATCGAAGAGCTGGCGCGGCAGCGCGCCCAACGCCTGGTATGTTTGACACGCGGCGGGCGCGGCAGCCTGCTTTATTCGGAGGGCCAATGGGCGGAGGATCCCGGCGAGCCTGTCGCAGTCAAAGACACGGTCGGGGCGGGCGATGCCTTTACGGCGGCGCTGGCCATGGGCCTGCTGGCGGGCCAGTCGCTCGATGCCATCAACCGCCGGGCCAATCAAATCGCCCGCCGCGTCTGCGCCTGCGAAGGCGCGACACCGGACTGCCTGAATTCAAGCGGAGATTTTGCAAGAAGACAACGAAGGCGGCCAGGAAGGTGCGCTCCATGAGTGCGCAACGTGTTGTCGTCGTGGGTGGCGGCCCCGCTGGTTTTTTTGCGGCGATCACCTGCGCGGAAGCCATGCCCGGGGCCGTCGTTACGGTGCTGGAAAAAGGGGCCCAGTTCCTGGGCAAAGTCCGCATTTCCGGCGGCGGACGCTGCAATGTCACTCATGCCTGCTTCGATCCGCGCGAGTTCACCACGCGCTTTCCGCGCGGCCAGCGCGCCTTGCTCGCCCCCCTCCGGGTTTTCCAGGCCGGCGACACCGTCGCCTGGTTCGAATCCCGCGGTGTCAAACTTAAAACTGAAAGCGACGGACGCATCTTTCCAGCCAGCGATTCATCGCAGACCATCATTGATTGCCTCATGCGCGCGGCCAGCGCCTCCGGCGTGAAGTTACTGGCCAATTGCGGCGTGGCGCAGGTTGCCAAACAACCCGGGGGCGCCTTTCAACTGGCCCTGGCCAACGGCCAATCGCTCGTCTGCGACCGGTTGCTTTTGGCCACGGGCGGTTGCCGGGCCGCCCTGGCGGGTGAACTGGCGGCGTCCCTTGGCCACACCCTCGCCCCCCCCGTGCCGTCGTTGTTCACCTTTCACATCGAAACCCCGTGGCTGCGGGAATTGTCCGGAGTTTCCATTGCATCGGTTTCAGCTTCAGTGCCGGAAACGAAATTGCGCGAGCAAGGGGCGTTGCTTCTCACGCATTGGGGCTTGAGCGGTCCGGTCATACTCCGGTTATCGGCCTGGGGGGCGCGCATTTTGCATGATTTGAACTACCAGTTCCCTCTGCGCCTCAACTGGCTCCCTCATCTTGACGCAGAGCAAATCGCGGCGGAACTGCGCGCGCGGCGAGGGGCGCAACCCGCGCGCCTTATAGTCAATACTCCGATTGCGCCGCTGCCGGGCCGGCTTTGGGAACAACTCGTCATGGCGGCGGTCATCCCGCGCGAAACGCGCTGCGCCGCGTTCTCGCGCGCCGCGCAACACGCCCTCGTCCAGCAACTCATCCGCACCGAACTTAAAGTGGCCGGCAAAAGCCTGAACAAGGACGAATTTGTCACCTGCGGCGGCGTGCGATTGGGCGAAATCAATTTCAAAACCATGGAGAGCCGGATTTGCCCCGGCTTGCACTTCGCCGGCGAACTCCTGGACATCGACGGCATCACCGGCGGCTTCAATTTTCAGGCCGCCTGGACCACTGGTTGGATCGCGGGCCGCGCGATGGGAGAAAAAGAAAAGTGAGCAGGACCCGCAAATACCTTTGCTATGATTGACTACGATTTGCGGGAAAAATGGCAAACTATATGAAATGTCAGTACCAAATCTATCCCTTGTAGAGCTTATTCAAAGCGGTGTCCAAATCCACCACGCGCCCGGCGGCGATGTCAGCCATGCCTTGTTTGAATTCTTCCGGAACCCAGGAATTATCCGATTCGGCCACGAATTTCGCCACCTGCGCCCGCTCGCCCGATGGCAACGTTTTAATTTGTTCAATGATTTCCAGTGCGCTCATGTTTCTACTTTGACGGAGGATCAGTCCGCGCAGGAAGCTTGCGCGGAGCTGAAACCTACACAAAAATCGTCTGCGACCGCGCCGGCCCCACCGAAACAATTTTCAACCGCGCGCCGGTCAATTCCGCCAGGGCCTTTAGATAATTTCGCGCCGCAACCGGCAGTTCCTTCCATTTCGCGCAACGGGTCGTCGATGTCTTCCAGCCCGGAAACTCGGCATAGACCGGTTCGCATTTGGCCATCAACTCAATGTCCGTCGGCACATAATCCAGGCGCGTCACCCCTGTGCGGTAGGCAAGGCAAACCTTGATCGTTTCCACCGTGTCCAGCCCGTCCAGGCAAGTCACCGCCAATTCATCAATGCCGTTAAGGATCGTGGCGTAATGCGTCGCCACCGCGTCGAACCACCCGCAACGCCGCGGACGGCCCGTCGTCGCGCCGAATTCCCGCCCCATGCCGTGCAGCATGTCGCTGATGTCCGCGCTCTCCGTCGGCAGCGGCCCCTCGCCCACCCGCGTGATGTAAGCCTTCATCACCCCCATCACGCTGTCCATCTTGTGCGGCGGCATCCCGGAACCGGTGCAAGCCCCGCCCGCAGTCGTGTTCGACGAAGTGACAAACGGGTAGGTTCCGTGGTCGATGTCCAAAAACGTCCCTTGCGCGCCCTCGAACAAAATCTCCGCCCCGGCCCGGGCGGCCTCATGCAGCAACACAACCGTGTTCGTCACGAACGGCCGCAATCGGTCTCCCGCCGCCCGGTAAGCGGCGTGGACCTTGGCGAACGAAAGCGGCTTGGCCCCAAGCGCCTTCAAAATCTCGTTATTCTCCAGAATCTTCGAACGCAGCAGCGCCTCGAATCGGTCCGCATTGATCAAATCAACCATGCGCAACCCCGTCCGCGCTGCTTTGTCGCCGTAAGCCGGCCCGATGCCGCGTTTGGTCGTCCCGATTTTATCTTTGCCCTTGAGGATTTCCCGCTGCTCATCCAACTCCCGGTGATACGGCAAAACCAGGTGCGCCGATTCGCTGATGAACAAACTCTTGACCTGCACCCCGAGCTTTTTCAAACCGTCCACCTCCTCCACCAGACTCACCGGATCCACCACCACGCCGTTGCCTATCACGCATTTCTTCCCCCGGCGCAGGATGCCGGACGGAATCGAGTGCAACACATACCGGTTCCGGCCGATATACACCGTGTGCCCGGCGTTATTGCCGCCCTGCGTGCGGACGACGATGTCGGCCTTGTCGGTCAAAACATCAATGATTTTTCCCTTACCCTCGTCGCCCCACTGGGCGCCGACTAAAATCGTATTGGCCATGATCTTTTTGCAGATTCGGTTTGCGCTGTGCCGCGGCAATAAAAATCCCGGAAAGCAAACTCCGGGGCGACCGCTCAACTTTTTACGCGCAGAGTCTGGAGAAAAGCGGTTCCCATGTCAAGGCGACTGGAAGGCTTTTGCAATTTGGCCGTCCCGCGCTACACTCCGCCCATGAAATCGCGGCTCCTTTCTCCCCTGGCCACCTTGGCCCTGCTTTTGGGCGCGTCCAGCCAGGGGCTGTTCGCCGCCGGTGCGACCGCTTTCGATTTGGCCAAAGAGGGCGACAAAGTCATCCCCCAACAGGCCAGGGACAAAATAACGCAAATTCATTCGGAAAAATCGACCGGTACGCTGGTCCCCGATGTCTGGTGCATCGACTATTTCGATCCCACCGCCGCCTTTAAGACGACGGAAGTCCTGTTTGTTGCCGGCAAGGTCAAGGAAATCACCCGGCCCAAGCGCCTGTTCGAATCGTTCACCGGCACACGGCAATTGGACTGGAGGAAACTTAAAATCAATTCCGACCGCGCCCTGGCCATTGCCCTGAGGGAACCCCTGCTCAAGAACCTTCATTTGCGGGCCACGCAGTTCTGGCTGGAACGAACGCCGATTGGCGCCACCTGGAAAATCCGCTTCTGGGCCTCCCGCCAGGGCAAGCCGGACCAGACAGTGGAAATCGGCGATCTTTTCCTCTCCGCCAAAACCGCCGAAATCATCAAAACCAACCTGCACACCCAGAAAGCCGATTGACTGCCTAACCAGGGCAAACGATGGGAATGACTTGCCGCCCAAAACGCCGATAGATGCTGAAGTCACGCCGATCCACCGTCGCGACTGTGTGCCGGGCAAAGAGCTCAGATAGGCGAATCACGCAAAGATCGCAAAAATCCTGCGACAGATTGGCATAGCGCCCGCCCAACTCCAAAAGCGCAACAACATCGCTCTTGCAATCAAATGTCGGCGCCAAAACTTCCTGATGGACCAGTTGCAGCAATCGCTCCGCATCCCGCAGATGCCAGGCTGCCTCGGTCAATACCGCGTCGCATGTGATAATCGGGAACTCCGCCTCTTCCATCAGCGCCACTGCCCATTGATGATGAGCATCGCGCCGATTTAGAAAAGCCACCAGCAGTCCTGTATCGGCGATTAGCTTCATCGGCCCCCAAACCCTTCGCGCTCGGAAAGATCGCGCGGACCTGAAAGCGTTCCGGCGATCGCCAACGCAGCCTGCCTGCGGGAATCGCCCCTGGCGGAACGCGACCGCCGAAAAGCTTCCCGCACGATCTCGCTTTTGGAACGCCCGGTTCGGCGGGCCAGCGCATCGAGAGCGCGGGCCTCATCCGCCGTCAAACGAATGCTCAGTGTCATACAGTTCAAACATTAACGTCCGACACGCCCCTTGTCAACCTCGATGCCGGGACACTGGGTCGCTTTACTGACGTGTTTGTGCTCACTTATGAGGTTTACGACCGACTACAAGTGCCGGACTCTCACGATCAATCGCAATTTCGATGATATCCCCTGTTCTTTGAAATCGAAGATTCACTCCTGGATTGCTCTTCCGTGCGAATCCCTCTGCCAGCAGCAATTTGAGATCAATTCTGTAATGGCCAACGAGTCTCGCCTCCGTGGTCGCGCTCGCTGGAAGTTTCGTGACCATGCCGACAGTTTGCTGTCTCTTGTTCTGCCGAACGGCAAAGCTCAACGACAGCCCCTGGCTCACAGGGTTGAGCGCAAAACGGATCGTTCGATTTGCAGGCCTGCAATGGCGCGGCGCAACCGCTCAAGAGCAGAATCGCGAATAAGGCTGCTCGTGCTTTCATAAGCAGTCGCATATCCTGGAGCAGCGTATCCCCCATCCCGAAGGTTGCAAACGCTCAAATTTACCCAAGCTTTACGAGGGCATCTCCGCTCTTGATATTCCCTCCCTGGGCAACCATGATATGCCCAGGGACCAGCCGGGATTCGCAATCTTGCCCCGTCATGCGAGTCCCTGTATCGAAAGCAAAAGAATGTCAGACCTGATCGCCATTGTGGGACGGCCCAACGTCGGAAAATCCGCGCTCTTTAATCGCATCGTCGGCAAACGCATCGCCATCGTCCACGACGAACCCGGCGTCACGCGCGACCGCGTCACCGCCGAGGCCGAATGGCGCGGACGCGTTTTTACCCTCGTGGATACCGGCGGCATCGGACTCTCGCGCCGGGAAAAGGCGCAAAACATCATCGCGCAAGCCGCCATCGAGCAGGTGCAATTGGCCATCGACGCCGCCGCCGTCATCCTCCTGGTCGTCGATGTGCAGGAAGGAATCGTCCCCCTCGACCGCGAGGTCGCGCAACGCTTGCAGCATTCCGGCAAGCAGGTGCTGGTGGCGGTCAACAAAGCCGACAACGATCGCGATGAGGCCGGGGCCGATGAATTTGCCGCGCTGGGTTTTTCCAAGATCTTCCCGGTCAGCGCCATTCACCATCGCGGCACCGAGGCCCTGATGGACGCCGCCGTGGCCCTGCTTCCGCCCGACACCGCCGGCGCGCAACAGAGCGCTCCCGACGCCGTACCCGCCCTCAAGCTGGCCGTCGTTGGCCGGCCCAACGTCGGCAAATCCTCCCTCATCAACGCCCTGACCCGTTCGCAGCGCGTCATCGTCACCCCCATCCCGGGCACCACGCGCGACGCCGTGGATGTCCCTTTCGAGGTCGAGACCGACGGGCGGCGGCAGAAATATATTTTAATTGACACCGCCGGCGTCCGCCAGGAACGGCGCATCAACGATTCCGTCGAGTTTTTCAGCGTCAAACGCACCGAGGAATCCATCGCCCGCAGCGACATCGTCATTTTTGTGATGGACGCCGAAGCCGGCCTGACCAGCCAGGACAAGAAGGTCGCCGGCAAAATCGTCGAGGAGCGCAAAGCCTGCATTTTGGTTGTCAACAAATGGGACCTCATGGCGCCCGAGCTGGACACTGCGCGAAAAGAATTGCGCCAAAGGGAGGGCGAAACAAGGCGCGAAGGCCAGGACAAGCCTCTGGCCAACTTGTCGGAATTCGCCGGATGGTTGCAGGAAAATTTGTTCTTTCTCGATTATGCCCCGGTCCTTTTCACCTCCGCCAAATCGGGCTTCCATCTGGACCGCCTGCTCGAGTCCATCCGTTATGTCTCCGCCCAACTGCAACAAAAGGTGCCCACCGCCATCCTGAATCGCACCCTGCGCGACGCCATCGAACGCCGCCAACCCGTCAGCTCGGCCGGGCACCGTTTGAAGTTCTTTTACGCCACCCAGATCAGACAATCGCCCCCCTCTTTTCTCTTGTTCGTCAACCGCGAAGATTTGTTTTCCGACCAGTATAAGCGGTATTTGGTGGGCGAAATGCGGCGCGCTTTCGGTTTCGAAGGCTGCTTCATCGTGCTGGTGGGACGCGCGCGCACCAAGACCATTGACCCTGTCCGCAAGTCCAGACCCCGAAAGGCCCGCCGACATCCTCTAAAACCCCGCCTCGAGCGACACCTGCGCAGAGCAAAATAGCCGCCAAACGCCCAAAATCGGCCTAAAAGTTGTTCACAATGGCCCGATCAGCTTTGTTCACAATGCCGATAAAAGGGCCATTTTTAAGGCATAATGCAAGCCTTCGACCGTGAACAACCAAAAAATAACTTTTTTTGTCAGATTTTTCTTGCGGACACCATATGTGGTGGTTAGTGTAACACTCACTCCCTACTGAATGGGGCTGGCGGTCTGAAAATGACCGCCTTTTTTCCGCAGTAGGGACTGATTATTTGGATTTTTCAGGTTTTATTAACTAATGACACGACAATAAGGATTTTCTATGATTGATGCGCGTGAACAGGTTCACCCTGCCGTTGCGACTCATGGTCGCCGGCGCTCAAAAACAGCCCCCTCTGCTGCGGTTCGCGGTCAATTGCCGACTGCGCCCTCCAGGAAAGCCCTGCCCATCGAGCGGATTTTCAGTGACCCCGCCGTTAAACCTTTTGATCAGGTTGAGTGGGAAAAACGCACCGCCGAAATCACCGATGACGGCGGCAAGGTCATCTTCAAACAGGAAGACGTCCAAGTCCCCAAATCCTGGTCATTCCTGGCCACCAAGGTGGTCGTCTCGAAATATTTCTACGGCGAACAACACACCACGGAACGGGAGACCTCCGTCCGCCAATTGATTCATCGCGTATGCCGGACGATTGCCGATTGGGGCGTTCAGGACGGCTATTTCGACAAGGCCGGCGGGGAGGTTTATTACGATGAACTGTCCTGGCTCTGCCTCAACCAACACGGCGCGTTTAACTCCCCGGTCTGGTTCAACGTCGGCCTTTTCCATCAATACGGCGTCGGGCGCGCCTCCTCCCGCGGCAATTTCTTTTACAATCGCCAGACCCAAACCGCCGAACGCGCCCTGACCCAATACGAATATCCCCAGGGCAGCGCCTGCTTTATTCAGTCCGTGCAGGACAACATGGAAAGCATCATGCAACTGGCTCACAGCGAAGCCATGCTTTTCAAATACGGTTCCGGCACCGGCACTGATCTCAGCCCCATTCGTTCCAGCCGCGAAAAACTCAGCGGCGGCGGACGTCCCAGCGGCCCGCTCTCCTTCCTCAAGGTCTATGACCAGGTGGCCAATGTCGTCAAATCCGGCGGCAAAACCCGCCGCGCCGCCAAGATGAACACCTTGCGCGACTCCCACGGCGACATCGAGGAGTTCATTGACGCCAAGCAGAAGGAGGAAAAGAAGGCCTGGGCGCTCATCGAGCAGGGCTACGACGGCTCCTACAATGGCGACGCCTACGGCAGCGTCATGTACCAAAACGAGAACCTGTCCGTGCGGGCCAGCGACGAATTCATGCACGCCGCCCTCGCCGGCAAAGAATGGTTCACCCGCACCGTGACCGGCGCTCCCCTCGAAAAGAAGGACGCCGCCACCTTGCTCCATAAAATCGCCGCCGGAACCTGGACGTGCGGCGACCCGGGCATGCAATTCGACGGCTCCATCCAAAAATGGCACACCTGCAAGGGCACCGGGCCGATTAATTCCACCAACCCCTGCTCCGAATACGTCTTCCTCGACAACACCGCCTGCAACCTCGCCTCGCTCAACTTGATGAAATTCAAACGCGACGATGGCCGGTTCGACATCGAGCGGTTCAAGGCCGCCATCCGCATTTTCATCACCGCCCAGGAAATCATCGTCGATAACGCCAGCTATCCCACCCCGGAAATAGCGGAAAATTCGCATATATTCCGTACCCTCGGTCTGGGCTACGCCAACCTCGGCTCCCTCATCATGAGCTACGGCCTGCCTTACGATTCCAACGAAGGCCGCGCCCTGGCTGGCGCACTGACCGCCATCATGACCGGCCACGCTTACGAGCAATCCGCCGAACTGGCCGGCGTCATGGGGCCGTTCCAGGCTTACCGCGACGCCCGCTGCGCCCATGTCAGCCGGCCCGTGGCCCGGGACAACGTTGCCTCCATGCTGGGCGTGATGCAGCAGCATCGCGCTGCTGTCGAAGAAATCCATCCCAGCACAGACTTCGCCTACTTGAAGGACGAAGCCCGCCACTGCTGGAACCGCGCCCTGGAGCGCGGCCGCGATTCCGGCTACCGCAACGCCCAGGTCACCGTCCTGGCCCCCACCGGCACCATCGCCTTCCTCATGGATTGCGACACCACCGGCATCGAACCCGATATTGCACTTGTCAAATATAAACTCCTGGCCGGCGGCGGCATGCTCAAAATGGTCAACCGCGGCGTGCCCGACGCCTTGCGCCGCCTTGGCTATGCCGAAAAGGAAATCCCGGCCATCCTCGCCCACGTCGAAAAATTCGACACCATCGAGGATGTCGAAGACAACGGCGCCACCGTCTCCAGCGGCGTCAAATCCGCCCATTTGCCCGTGTTCGATTGCGCCTTCCGCGCCTGGCGCGGCAAGCGCAGCATCAGTTACATGGCCCATTTGAAAATGATGGCCGCAACCCAGTCCTTCATCAGCGGCGCCATTTCCAAAACCGTCAACCTGCCCCACGACTGCACCGTCGAGGACATCAAGGACGCCTACGTCCAGGCCTGGAAAATGGGCCTCAAATGCGTCGCCATTTATCGCGACGGCTCCAAACGCTCCCAGCCGCTCAACACCAAGAGAACCAAGGAAGGCGAGGAACCGGCCGCTGTGGCCCATCTCCGCGAACTCGAGGTCGAGCTGGCACGGCTCAGGGCCAGGGACGGCCAGCCCCTGCGCCGCCGCCTGCCTGACACCCGCACCGCTGTCACTCATAAATTCGACATCGCCGGCCACGAAGGTTATTTGACCGTCGGCCTTTTTGACGACGGCCAGCCGGGCGAGCTTTTCATCACCATGGCCAAGGAGGGATCGACCATCGGGGGACTTATGGACACCATAGGCACGCTGACCAGCCTCGCGCTGCAATACGGGGTGCCGCTCGAAGCGTTGTTGCGGAAATTCGCCCATCAACGCTTCGAGCCGTCCGGCTTCACCAAAAACCCCGAAATCCGCAGCGCCGCTTCCATCATTGACTACGTCTTTCGCTGGCTGGCCCTGCAATTCGTCCCGGGCTACCGCGAAGCCATTGTCGCCACGCGCACCCAGCCCGAACTCGCCATGCCCGGCCTCATGGAAGAGGTCAAAAAAAAGGTAAACCGTCCGGTCCCTGACCTGGCGATCTCGGACGACACCGACATCCTGCTCCAGCCCGCCGCGCGCGGTCCGGAGGCCAGGGGAAACGGCCACGGCAATGGCAATGGCAACACGGCGGCTCCCGGAAACAGTCGCGGCCTGTCGGCTCTCAGCCAGCAACTCGCGACATTTCAGAGCGACGCCCCCACCTGTCCCAACTGCGGCCACGTCGCCGTCCGCAACGGCGCCTGCTACAAATGCCTCAACTGCGGCGAAAGCCTTGGATGCAGTTAGCGATTTAAACAAAACTGTGGCCAGATGGAGTCATCTCCCCGGGGAGCGCGGGCGTCTTGCCCGCCGAACACACCCTCAATGATCACCCAGCGTAAATCCGTGCTCCTGCTGATTCCGTAATAGGCGTAATGCATAACTGCATTGCTCGGCCTTTTGGTTGGGAAGTGAAAATCGGTTGTGCGCAGGGCAATTCCACCGAAAAATGGCGTCTTGTCACCGCGAAATGTGTTGCAAATCCGGGCGTTGGAGGGACAATTACGAAAAGCTCAAAGGCCATGAACAAAATATCAAGAGAACTCTCATCGTTAATTAAACTGGGAACAGTCAAACGATTCTGGGTGTTAATACTCTTGACCCTCGCTATCCGGTTGCCAGCAGATCCTCTCAGCAATTGGTCCTGGCGTTTTCCCAGTCCGCAAGGAAATATTTTATTGGGCGTCACATACGGAGGGGAACAATTTGTTGCGGTCGGGGACAACGGCACAATTATTGCCTCGGGAGACGGTTACCATTGGACGAATCAATCCTCCGGCATTTCTACTCCGCTACGGGCAATCGCCTACGCTCAGGGGGAATTTGCCGCTGTGGGTGATGGGGGAGTCATCCTGGTATCTTCCAACGCGGTAAATTGGCAGCAAATCCCGCAGCTCACCAGCAATACACTTCGAGCCGTTGCCGGGGCAAACGCCCAGCCGGGAGTTGGATTTTCGCAATTCCTCGCGGTGGGAGATTCCGGCACCGCCGTTGTCGGTAATTACAATACGAATTGGTCGCTAACAGCCTCCGGAACATCCAATTCTCTTTACGGAGTTACCTGGGGTGAACTTGGGTACTATACGGTCGTCGGCGCAGACGGAACGGTGATCGAAATAAACAATACTCGAGCGTATTTGGTTCCGCCAAGCGGCGTCGGCACCTCCAACTTCCTCTACGCGGTCGCCACTGATGGCAACAGACAGTACGTGGCTGGGGGTGAGCTGTATGGAAATTCAATATACATGAACCCAGGTCCCGACGAGATTCTCTATTCTGAGCCGGGCCGAGCTGATAGGATGTGGACGAATGAGAATTGGGCTAATGGTGTCGGCTCATTGTCCCCCTATCAAACGCTTTGGTACCTCAGCGAATTCTTTATAATGACGGGTTTCGCGCACGGGCCAAATGGTTTCGCAGGCGTCGGTTACACGGGCCAAGGATTGGAATATCATCCGGCCGTCGTGATGAATTCAACAAGCGGGTCGAGTTGGATCGAGCTTTCTTCAACCACCTGCGAAGATGGGCTTAATGCCGTCACTTATGGCAACGGGCTGTATGTTGCCGTGGGCGATTTCGGATCTATCGTCGTTTCTACAGACACAACCAATTGGACAGCCGTGACTCCCGACCGACGGGGCTTTATTGTTGCGATGGCGTGCAATTCGAATCTCTGCATCGCTTCAGCCGAAACCGTTTGGTACTCGTGGGGTTTTCCGGATTTTAGCACGATTGTTTCAACAAACGGGTTGGATTGGACCGTGTCGGGCTATGGTCCAATTTTTTACAGCGACAACTTTCCCGGATTCGCAAGTATTACCAGCCTCGCTGGCAGCAGCTCCAACTTTGTTGGGGTTTGCAGCGCTGGCGCTGTCACGACAAGCGATGGAGTTAACTGGATAACGAATGCAATTGCAAACAGTGCTCTAAACGGAGTCAATTATGCCAACGGCCAGTATTTTGCGGTCGGAAACAGCGGCGGCATTTATTCATCGGCCAATGGCCTGGACTGGTCCGACTGCTCCATCAACTCATCGGGCGCCCTGTATGCAACAGCGTTCGGCAATGGCATCTACTTGACCGCCGGCACGGTGGTTGCAAGTTCACAGAACGGCGTCACATGGACGCTGGCGTCCACGAATCCGCCTGCCGTTGTCAGCAAATTGGTCTTTGGCGATGGTTTATTCGTCGGCGCATCATATTCTGGAAAGATTCTTTGTTCATCGAATGGAATAACCTGGCAAACTCGGTTCACAGAACCGTCAGGCGAGGCTTTTTCCGGGCTTGCCTTTAGCGGCGGAACCTTTCTGGCGATTTCGGGGAGGTCCGGCACGACATTTGAATCCAGCGACGGCCTGCATTGGCAGCCCACAGGTTCCACTCTTCCTGAGTCAGCGCTTCAGTACGATGGACCTGATGGCGGCTACGAAAGCCCGCTGAGCTTGTGTGAGTATTACCAAGCGGCTTTGCCTGGGTGTCTTTCGACCGTCGCCGCCTACAAGGGAACCTTTCTAATCGGAGGGCCGGAGGGAATGATGCTTCAATCCGGCCAACTCCCGCCCACCGTGATCTCTTCCCAGAGCGCATCGAACCAGTTTTCCTTTAGCTACTACGCGCAACCAGACCTGTCGTATCGCATCCAGGGGTCCACCAATCTCATCCAATGGACGACAACTTACAGCGCGACGGGCAGTGGACAGCCCGGCACCTATAGCGAACCTTTAGCTGCTGGCGGTGGTAAGTATTTTCGGCTCGTTTCTCCTTGAATCTGGCCACGGAACATCATTCCAAGAAATTCGAGACCTCGCCGCATTAGCTTGAGCCGATGAAAGACGAAGACTTGCCAGAGTGCTTGGTGACGGATGAAGAGGAAGGTGGCTTCATCGATCTCGATTTCCGCCTACTTCGGCTTGATGTCAAGTCAAATGGAGTCGTCGTCGCAATTGGCAAGGGCAGGCATGGCGGTCGCGTCGTTGGGTTTGCCATTGAACTCAATCCCGAGTGGAATGCTCAGCCGATTGAGAATGCCGATTCATTCCTCTTCTGGGGATCGGGCGTGGTGCCGTCGATCGGGGCGGAGAGAGACACGATCCTTGCGATGCTGTCTGATTTGTACGGTGTTCCGTTGGATTCGGGAATGATGCGCAGCGAAATCAAAGTGTCGATTGTCGGGCTCGGCGATGATCCTCGTTGCGTATCAGAGAAGCCAACACATATGAAATTGTTCTTCGAAGCCGATCCTGACCACTATGCCGAGGTCTTCGTCAACGTAATTGCGTCAGAGGGCCGGCTCGAATTCCACGAGAAGGATCCGGAATACCGAAAACCTCTGATTCGCGCCTTGTCCATTTAAAATTCCAGGCACGAAAGCGAAAGGGTCTCACTTTTCAAACTGTCGCGCTTTTTTGAACCGCCCGCACAACCTTGCGCGCCGCAGCCAGGACCAGCAGACGTAAATCTTACAATGACGTAATTGATTGGTATATTCAAAGCATGAAGCAAATCGGCCTGTCCGAGGCAAAAACAAGATTTTCCAAAATCTGCGAGCAGGGGGCGGCCAAAGGCGAGGCCATCGTGATCACACGGCGGGGCATACCCTTGGTCAAGATAGGGCCGGTCTCCGGCGCGGGGTCCAAGCCCTCTTCCGTTTGGGATCGCCGGGCCAAATACCAGAAGCGCCATGGCCGCATGACCGAAAACTTCTCCCTTCCAAGCCGTGAAAAACAGTTTTGGCGTAACCCATTGCCTCATCCGTGACGTGATTGGGCAACCACAGCCAATCTTGACATGCTGAATCTTTGCGTCTTCGCGTCTTTGCCCTTTGCGTTGTTCTTTTCTTTCTTTGCGTTAAAGTTCGGCTTCTATGACAGAAAATGAACTCTCCAAGATTATCGTTGATTGCGCCATCGAGGTGCATCGCACCTTGGGTGGGCCAGGACTTCTCGAATCCGTTTATGAGGAAGCGATGGTCTTTGAACTCCAGCAGAAAGGCGTGGCGGTCGAACGGCAGGTCCCTGTCCCGATCCTCTACAAAGGCCGGCACTTGGGCACACCTTTGCGCCTGGACCTGAAAATCGGCGGCACAGTCTTGGTGGACAACAAGGCCACCACCGATTATCACACCATCTTCGAAGCGCAGATGCTCACCTACCTCCGTCTTACTGGATTAAAACTCGGCTTGGTCATTAACTTCGGCGAACGCTACGTCAAAAACGGCATCCACCGGGTTGCAAACAACCTGTAAGGCCAACACAGCGGCGCTGAGAAGACAAAACGCAAAGGGCCAAGGCGCAAAGACGCAAAGAATTTGGGCCTGCCTGCCCTCGGAAGTCGGGCTGGGTGGGGCAGAATTAGCATATTTCCGGAGTGGATCGAAAATTCGGGATTCAATCCCTCTTGCCATCCTGTCTTTACTTGCGTCTTTGCGCCTTGGCCCTTTGCGTTAAAAACGGGTTGTTTTTGGGGTATTCGTCAAGAATACGTATTCGACAATAAGTCCCCTGACACGCGTTTTGTGCTGTGGTCCGGTTTATCGAACAAGTATCCGGCAACAAACTCAATTCCCACGGGGCGGCACATTCGCCGGGACGGGCGCAGTCGCGGGAGGAGGAGGAGTGCTGGACACCAATGAAACGGCAACCCCGGGAGCGGGCAATTGCAAGTATTCTGAAGCCACGAAAGCACACGCATTGCTTGGCGTTTCGATTTCCAGCCAGCCTTCCTTTTCGAGAATTTCGTTGACCGCAGCCCCCTGGCTTAACTGGGCGACAATGCTGTATCTCTCCCCCGGGCCGCCCCGCACATTCAATTTACTGACGCGCACGCTCCTGGTTGCGGGATCAATCAGCGTGGCTTTCACCCAAACCGCCGTGTTGGCCGGCATGGCAATGCGGGACCATTGCTCAGGCTCCCCCGGGTGCTCACCGCGCGAAGTGATTTCTTCCAATACAGTCACGCTCTCTCCCTTCTTCAATTGATTGATCACTTCCCCGGCGAAAGAAGCCTGGGCCCGAACACTTAATGCATCACATTTGACCATGGCCTGGAAGGGTGTCTTGAAACCCGGCACGTTGGTTGGACTGACTTTTGCCGCAGGCTCCTGCGCTGGTTTCGCGGCGGCTTCGGCGGCAGGCGCTGCGGGAGAAAGCTCGGAAGACTTGAGGGCCAATTCACCGGCCTTGGAAGATGCGACGCCGGCCTGCTGAACATCGGCTAGTTTCTTCTCCAACTCATCACGCCGCTGTTCAGCCTGTTGGAGTGCCGCGCGCGCGCTCAAAAGCTCCTGGTTGGCGCGCTCCCCGGCTGTTGCCAGGTCTTTCGAATGCGCAGCCAATTCCTCCTTCAATTGGTCGCGTTCCGCGGCCACTGCCTTCGCCTCTTCCGCCGAGTGGGCTTCCGCCGTACGGGCGGCTTTCAACGTTTCCAGATCGCTGTTGGCCGCGGCAAGTTTCTTCTCCAACTCATCACGCCGCTGTTCAGCCTGTTGGAGTGCCGCGCGCGCGCTCAAAAGTTCCTGGTTGGCGCGCTCCCCGGCTTCCGCCAGGTCTTTCGAATGCGCAGCCAATTCCTCCTTCAATTGGTCGCGTTCCGCGGCCACTGCCTTCGCCTCTTCCGCCGAGTGGGTTTCCGCCACATGAGCGGCTTTCAGCGTGTCCAGTTCGCTGTTGGCTGCGGCCATTTTCTTCTCCAACTCATCACGCCGCTGCTCAGCTTGTTGAAGTGCCGCGCGCACGCCTAAAAGTTCCTGATTGGCGCGCTCCTCGGCTTTTGCCAGGTCTTTCGAATGCCCGGCTAATTCCTCCTTCATTTGGTCGCGTTCCGCGGCCGCTGCTTTCGCCTCTTCCGCCGAGTGGGCTTCCGCCACATGGGCGGCTTTCAGTGTGTCCAGTTCGCTGTTGGCTGCGGCCATTTTCTTTTCCGCCCCGAGCAAGGCTTCGGTCAGCCGGGCGATTTGCGCTTCATCCTTCGCGACTTCGGCCTGTTGCGCTTTAAGTTGGTCGCGTTCCTCGGAAATTTGTTTCGCGACTTCCGCGGTCGGAGCTTTCTCCCGGCGCTCTGCCCGCAATAACTCAAGTTCCTTATTGGCTTCAGCCAGTTCCTTCCGGGATTTCTCTTCGATGGCGTCGGCGCGGGCCTTCCGGGTGGCGATTTCCTGATCGGAGACCGCGGCTTTAGGCGCCGTCATCGCACTGGCACGGGCGGCGTTCTCCTGGTCGAGGCCAACGGTGAGCAAATCCTTTTCCTTTTCCAGCACAAGTATTTTTGCCTCCGCCCTGGCCAGCTCCGCCGGGCTGACTGCCGCCGGTTGCACCGAAAGCGCCTCTTTGAGTTTGCCCTGTAATTCCGTGTTGGCGTCGATCAATGAACGGATTTGTTCCTGGAGTCCGGCGATCTGCTGCGTCACCGCCGCGTTGGAGGGCTGCGCCATCACGGAGGGCTGAACGGGGGGCGGCGCGAAAACGGGCGGCGCATTGGTGGACGGCAGATATTTTGAAAGCGACCGAATCTTCTCCGCCACGTATTCGAGGCGGAAATTCACAAGCTCGCTATTCGACGCCGGATGCCTCGCCTGGAAGTCCCGCAAGTCGGTTTGCGCTTGAATGTAAGTGAGAGCGGCGGCTGCGAATTGGCCGCTCTCCGCCAAGCCATCCGCCTGGAGAATCTCGTTGTAAACCTCAAGATACTGATCGTCCGATCCGGCGGCCCGGGCCGGGCAGGTCAAGACGAGAAGAAACGCCATGATTGCAATCCATTTCATAATCTCCAAGTTTTAGGTAAACGCACAGGCGGATACTACAGGAATTGTCCGGCTGAGTCAAGCGCAATAATCTGCCAAATCAATATTCATAATGTGCATGCAACAAAGTAAAACAGGGCCGGCGGCGACCCATTCAGTTCGCCGGTTCTGCGTTCGAAGGTCTCGCCTCCGGCGCAGCCCGGGTCGTTGGACTTTTTTTGTCCTCTTTTCCGGGAATGGCGGCATGGTCTTTGTTTGGACGTGGTGCAAGAAACGATTCGGGATCGCCCCAGCCGCGGGCGCGTCGCACAAAAGCTTGACCCATTCCTCCCGGGCCCGGTTGCCGGCCAGGATGTTCAAACCTTTCCCAAACCATGGCCGCGCATCGCGTTGCGGAGAGCCTGCTTCAAAAATTATATTTTGCAAAAAGAAACAAAACATGTTGACTTAGGCATCCGTTAACTGTAATATTCGTCTAGTAAATATTTGAAATGGTTGCTTGAAAGTCCAAAACGCGGAAGGAAACCGGCCTCGCTCAAAAGTACGGCCAATTGGGTTGCCACTCGTGCTGATTTCTGCATACTGGCAATTCGATGCGGGGGGAGACTGCCACCACGCCGATAATTAAGATGCCAACACAACAGAATATTTTGGAGGCCCTTAAACTGGTCAAATATCCCGGTTACAATCGGGACGTGGTGTCCTTTGGCCTGATCAAAGGCGTCGCGGTCAACGGCGGGGCGGTCAGCGTCTCCATGCAATTGACGGGAGGGACGCCTGAGATCGCCGCCCAAATCAAGACTGCGGCGGAACAGGCTGTGCGCGCCCTGCCGGGCGTGGAGCGGGTCCACATTGAGGTGACTTCCGCGGGCGCGCCGCCGGCAACGGGGCCGATGCCCGGCCAAAACAAAGTGGCAGGAGTCAAGCGCATCGTGGCAGTGGCCAGCGGCAAGGGCGGCGTGGGCAAATCGACCGTCTCGGTCAACCTGGCTTGCGCGCTCCAGCATCTGGGAGCGGCCACGGGCCTGCTGGATTGTGATATTTACGGCCCCAGCATTCCCCTGATGATGGGCATCCACGACCGCCCGACCATCAGCGCGGCGCAAAAACTCGTCCCCCCCTCCCAATTCGGCGTCAAGTTGATGAGCATGGGCTTTCTGATCGAGGGCGACGCCCCGGTGATCTGGCGGGGGCCCATGATCATGAAAACCATCCAGCAATTCATATCCGACGTCGAATGGGGAACGCTGGATTTCTTGGTGGTGGATTTGCCGCCCGGAACCGGTGACGCGCAGCTTTCCCTCTGCCAGACCGTGCCGCTGGACGGAGGCGTCATTGTCACAACGCCGCAAGAAGCCTCGCTTGGCGTTGTGCGAAAGGGCATCGCCATGTTCGAGAAGGTCAACGTGCCCATCCTGGGCATCGTCGAGAACATGAGTTATTTAATCACCCAAAACGGCGACCGCGTCGAAATTTTCGGCCATGGCGGCGGCCAGGCCGAGGCGGAGCGCAAGAAGGTCCCGTTTCTGGGCGAGATACCGATTTACCTCAAGATTCGGGAGGGGGGGGACGCCGGTGTTCCCGTTACGGCCGACGACCCGCAAAGTGCTGCGGCCCAGCCATTTGTGAAGTTGGCCGAAACCTTGCGCAAAGCGTTGCCATAAGGTAAACTAAGACTGGAGTAAGGACCCATTTATGTCAGAACAGAATAATGCCGGGGAAGCCGGCTGCGACAGCCGGAGCGAGGTGGAAGCGCTGGTGTGGGAGGAGTTGCGCAAGTGCTATGACCCGGAGATTCCGCTTAATATTGTCGATTTGGGCCTCGTCTACGGCGTGGCCGTTCAGGGCGGGCAGGCCAATGTGAAGATGACTTTGACTTCGCCAGGCTGCCATCTCGGCGGTCAGATCGCCGGGAACGTGCAGGAACGGATCCTGGCGCTAGATTCAATCGAGGAGGCGAACGTGGAACTGGTTTGGGACCCGCCCTGGCACCAGAGCATGATTAGCGAAAGCGGCCGAATCACCCTGGGCCTGGACGCCGGCTGATTTTTATTGCATGGCCCCCATGGCGCATATAAAATTGTCAACGCAAGTAAAGTAAAGAAGCTGACAACCGTTTATGTTGGATACACCGGAGACGTCAAGTGGCAACGACTTGGTCAAGAAATCGTCTTTGTACCGTGAATTCCAGGCGGAGCGCGAGGAAATCATGCGGCACAAATGGATCGAGTCGGAGAAAGCCGGCCATGACATTGGCTTTGAACGGGCGTTGACGGATTGGATCATCAAGCACCGGACGAAGTGGCGCAAGAGCCGCCACGTACCCCATTGAGGGCGGGACACCGCCGGTTGCCGACTTGTCCTTTAAAGCGGCCCCGCGAGGTCGCGAAGGGAAAATGAACTCTAAAGAATTGACTGTCGAATTGGCCCGCCCGGCGGGCTGCTTCGGCTTTTTTTATGCCTGAGCCGATGCTCATATTGGATGGCTCCGCCATGCGCCGCGCCCTGACGCGGATCGCCCACGAAATCGCCGAGCGCAACGAAAACAGCAATGAAGTGGCGCTGATCGGCGTGCAACGCGGCGGGGTCTTCCTGGCCGGACGCCTGGCGGAAATCCTGCAAAAAATTTGGAGCCACCCCGTCCTGGTGGGCAGCTTGGACGTGGGCATGCATCGCGATGATCTGGGCCGCAATGCCGCCCCCCAAATGCATCCCACTGTCATCCCCTTCGACGTCACCGGCAAGACGGTCGTTTTGGTGGACGACGTTTTGTTCAGCGGGCGAACGACGCGCGCCGCCATGGACGCGCTGAATGATTTTGGGCGGCCCCGCCGGATTCAATTGGCGGTGTTGATTGACCGCGGCCACCGCGAATTGCCGATCAAGGCCGATTTCGTCGGTAAAAATGTCCCGACCGCCTCCAGGGAGCGCATCGAAGTGCGCTTCCGCGAAGAGGGCGGGGAGGACGAGGTTAGATTGCAAAAGCTTTGAGCCATGCCGTGGACCCGCAAACATCTGCTGGACATTGAATCGCTCAGCGCGGACGAGATCGTAACCGTGCTGGACACGGCCAAGGCGTTCAAGGCCGTGGGGGAGCGTGCCATCAAAAAAGTCCCGGCCCTGCGCGGCAAAACGGTCGTCAACCTCTTCGTCGAACCCTCCACCCGCACCCGCATCAGCTTCGAACTGGCCGAGCAGCGACTCACGGCGGACGTCATCAACTTCAGCGCCGAGGCCTCTTCGTTGAAAAAAGGCGAAACGCTCAAGGACACCGCGCGGAACCTGGAAGCCCTCAATGTCGATATCATCGTCATGCGCCACGGCGCCAGCGGCGCGCCGCATTTTTTGGCGCGTTTTCTCCACGCCAGTGTCATCAATGCCGGCGACGGCGCCCATGAACATCCGACCCAGGCGCTGTTGGACCTGTTCACCATCCGGGAGAAGAAGGGAACAATCGAGGGGCTGAATGTGACCATTCTGGGCGATATTCTTTACAGCCGCGTCGCGCGCTCCAACATCTGGGCGCTGACAAAATTGGGCGCGCACGTCACCTTGTGCGGCCCGGCGACGCTGGTGCCGCGGGTTTTCGAGCAGATGGGTTGCAAAGTGACGTATGACGTCGAGGAAGCGATCGCCCAGGCGGACATCCTCAATCTCCTGCGCATCCAACACGAGCGCCAGCGCAAAACGATGTTTCCCAGCCTGGGCGAATACACCAGTCTGTTCGGATTGACCAAGGCCCGCCTCGCCCTGGCCAAACCCGGCGCGCTCATCATGCACCCCGGGCCGATCAACCGCGGCGTGGAAATCGACAGCGAAATAGCCGACTCCATGCGCTCGCTCATCACCGAACAAGTGACCAACGGCCTGGCGGTGCGCATGGCGGTATTGTTCCTGGTCAGCGGCGGCCAGGGCCCGCAGGGAGTGGCCGCGTAAGCGACACCGCTTGACTCGGACTTGGTTTGACGCGCGGTTGATCAGGAAGGAGGCGCGGAGCGCCCGATCAGCTCATGGGCTGCCGGATGGCGTGCCCGCCAAATGATCCGAGGGATGGTGGAGCCGAGGGGGTTCGAACCCCTGACCCCCAGAATGCCATTCTGGTGCTCTACCAACTGAGCTACGACCCCATCCACTGCTATGGCAATGTTCCGGGAGACTCGCTCCATGCGCAAGGCAAAAAGTTCGTCAAAAAACGCGCCGGGCGGAACGAAAAGGGAATCGTTCTATGAAAAATTGGCGCTGAGCGCCCCCCGCGGCAGTTTCGGCTGCACATTGGGCACGGAGGGGCCTGTGGCTTGTTTGAAATGCACCTGGGAACGCAGAATCAACGTGCCCAGACATAAATCCGCCAGGGGAAAAACGACGTTGAAGTTTTTATGCATGTAGCGGTGATGCAGCAGGTGGTGGCCGTTGAGCCGGAAGAAAATTCCCGAGCGCTCAATGTTGCGTTTGCGCGGCAAATGCATGCACCAATGTATGTATTCATAAGCGCCGTAATAAAAACCGCATCCGAGCAGGGCGCCGCAAACAATGCCCCAGCGGCGGGCAAAAAAGGAAGCGATGGCGAAAGGAAAGGCTGCGCCAAGCACCAGCACCGGGCCATTCCACCAAGCCATGGGAATGGTCTTTTTGTCCTCCTCATGAATCAAATGATAAGTATGGTCGGCTTTGAAGACATGATGATGAATCAAAGCGTGGCGCTCAAATGGATAACGAAATTTCCAAAGCGGCTTGTGCATGACATAGCGGTGCAGGGCCCATTCCGCGAACGAGGCGAAAGCCACGGCGATAACGGCGCCCAGAGCCATCCAGGAGTAAAAGGTGGAGATCAAAATCTTATGATTGGGTTAATGGTGAATGTAAGTAAATCTATTGATTGTGGAAAATAAAAAAACGCTCGATGAAAAGCGAATTTCGGGCGGAGGCCGCCTGCTCCGGCAGGACCAAGCCTCCGCCCAGATTGTCAGCGCGGCTGATTGGGGCGGGGGCCGCCGGGGCGTTCCTCCCGCGGACGCGCTTCGTTAACGCTGATTTTGCGCCCGTGCAAATCCTTGTCGGCGGCGCCTGCGATGGCGGCCTTGGCCGCTTCTTCGGTGGCCATGGTGACAAAGGCAAAGCCGCGGGAGCGGCCGGTGGCGCGATCGGTGATCAAATTGACCTCGGTGACCGCCCCAAAAGCGGCGAACAGGTCTCGCAAATCGTTCTCAGTTGAATCGAACGAAAGGTTTCCAATATATAACTTCGTATTCATTATGTTGATCTCTGGACGTGTTGCCATTCCGGGACTGTTCCCGACTGCCGGGTTTCAAATCGTCCTTGTACACGTGTCAAGAGAGGATTCACCATGCCTTGGAAATGTGGCAACAAATCTGAGTGCAACGACAACATGGGCCTGTGTGGCCCGAAACGCAAGCGGAATATTTGCAATTCTTGAAGTCCTCCGGCAACCGGACAATCAATCCTCCGCGCCTTTCACGGCCACTTTCCCCAGCACTTTCCGCGCCCAGATCAACACCCCGATGATCCAGACCACTGCGCCGTAGGCGTAGTGCGAGAATCTGATCTTGGGCAGGAAATCACCGCTGATGCGCGTGATCATGGCAAACCACATCGTTCCCAATGCGACCCACAGCCATCGGTTCGGCTTGGACATCAGCGCCAGATTGCCGCTATGGCCGAATATCACCCGCGTGGCCACGGCAAATGTGACCGCCGCAAATCCCCCCACCAGCGTCAAATGCAGCAGCGCCACCCGGTATCCGGGATAAATCACCGCCCCCGCGAATCCCGCCAGCAGGAGCGCGAACGCCACTTTCAGCGACCCGCTGAAGGCGTTCTTCACCACTGCAGGATGGAAGACTGGGATTTCAAACGCAATATACACCAGCGCCGCCGCGAACCTCAACGCCGGTCCCAGTCTGTGCCAGCCGGCGGCTTCAATGAAGAACGAAACCAATATCGCCGCCGCCACTGCCGCCGCCGCGCCCGCCTTTCGCATCCAGTTGGCCGCGGGCCGGGCCGATTCGGGCATGTCATGCGAACTGGGCAGCCCGAAGAACCGCGGCAGGATGAAGGCCCCCACCCCCAAAATCGGGAACAGGATGAAGCCTTGATACGACAGCAGATGTTGCAGCGCCGAATAGTGCGCCTCATCCGCATCGGCATCCGCAATGGCCAGGAGCGCCCCGGCCGCCGCGCATAACAATCCCAGCAGCACCAGCACAAAACCCGGCGGCGGCATGTCCTTCCGCTTCCAAAACCGCACCGCGCCGCCCAGCGCAAAAAAGCCCAGCCAGGCCAGGAACAACTTGTCTCCCAAAACGATCTTTGAGAGCGCGTAGGCCGCCGCCATAGTCAAATATAATCCAAGGGATACCGCCGTTTCACCCATCGTCAACGGAAACGAGGACAGCATCCGCGGCAGGGCGGTGCCCAGAAACCCGACGATAAAGCCGCCGAAAAAACCGCAGGCCATCAGGCGCGCATGGCTCGTCCCTGGATAAAAATCAGCCAGCTTCAGCGCATAGAGCGGCCAAAGACTCACGCCGGCCAGCCCGACCGCCACCGCCGCGGGAAAGAAAATCCGAAACGGCTCGGCCGCCAAATCCCGCCATCCAACCCGGGTCGCCCGGCTGTTGATTGAGTCCATGGAGTCGTATCAGGGCGGGAAGGTTTGGGCCGGCGACTCCGGCGTGGCAATGGATTTCAAACTGTGAAAAGGATGCAGCAGGAACATGATGAATTTCGGGACATAGAGCGGTTCGAGCACCGGATCATGCACCGGGCCGGAGATGCGGTATTCAAAGAGTTTGCTCAGGGGGGTGAAGGCCAGGCTGAGAAAGGACCCGACCACGGGCGCTTCACGCGACAAAACCGCTTCCAGGCGCGCGTTGACTTGTTTGTTCTTATCCACCTTGCCGCGAAGATTCAGCACGAAACCCTGACAAATAAACTGGAGATTGTCGCTCGAGGCCGCGCCGTTGGTGATGATAAATGTCCCCACGGCCTCGCGCACCCGGCTGTGTCCCCATCCGGGCGATATCGTGTTGAGCACCGGCGAGAACAGGCCAAAGAGTTTTATGTCCCAAAGCAGCGCATCATGCACGTTGATGTCGCCGCGGCCACGCCAGCCATTCTCATCCGAACTATGGGGCGCTTCCAATGCCAGATGTCCGTCCAGGCGGCCTTCCAGTCGATTGGTTCTCCCGGCGATTCCGGTGGCCAGCGACGACAAACCGATGTCCCTGGCGGCGAAATTGGCGCGGAAATCCGGGCCATGGTTTGGCCCGTTGCCAAACACGATCCAGCCCTTCAATGCCCCGTGGTCATATAGATTGGCGTAGATGTTGGTCAAAGTGACCGTCTGCCCCCTCCAAATCGCCGCGCCGGAAACGCGGTCCGCCACCAGCTTGCCGTAGCGAAGGCCCGGGCCGCTGATGAGGAAATGCAGATCGACCACCTGCGGATTGGTGAGAGAAAGGGACCCGGAAGCCGAGATGGATGGAGGCGCGTCAAAATGAATGGCGTCGAGCCATTCCGGCGAGTCCTCGCCCAGGACGCGCTGGAGTAGTGCGGGATCCAGCGAGCCGGTCACGTTCGTCAGCCTGGCCATCATCGTGCCGAAATCCATCTGGAGCCAGGGTGCCTGCACCCGGCACTGCACGTTCGACAAAAAGAGGTCGTGGACGGTCAGGACCTGATTCGTTAAATCGACGCGGACGCTGAGGCCGGCCACGGGTTCGCCGCGCGCGATAAAATTCGAGGCCCGGGCGGTGGCCGTGAAGGCCAGGCGCCCGGAATCGTGCCAGCTTCCCCAAATTTCCGCCTTGATCCCGGGCGGCTGTTTGAAGGCCAGTTCATCCAGGAGATGCGGCTTGCCGGCCGCCACAAAAGGCAGCGCGGCCTTCGGCTCCAAGCGGCTGTCAATGATATAGTGAAAGGTTTGCGGACCGGTGGTGTAATCCAAATCAATCTCGCCATCCGGCCGGACCGCGTGCAAACCGGACACATGCCAGACGCGATTTGTATAAGTGACACGGGATGAGGCCGACTGGACCGGCGCCCCGCAAAAGGAAGCGTGGCCCGCCGCGAAATCCCCCGCAAGCTGGAGCGAGGCGCCAGCGTCGTCGGACCAGCCGGCCGGCCGGTTGGTCCAGGGAGGCAGCACGACGCGCAGCCGGGCATTGACCTTTGGCGGCGTCACAAAACCAAACTGCGCCAGCCATTTCCGGGCCGGGGGATTGAACAATTGTGAGATCGAAAGGGGGCTGAAATCGGTCGTGCCGCTGCTGCGCAGTTCGCGCGAGCCAACATCCAGGACCGCCCCGGCGCTAACATGCCCGCCGTAAAGGTCGCCACGGAAGCCTTCAATGACGAGTTCAGGGGCAAGCCAGTGCCCCGAAAAGGCCAGGTGATCGAAGCGGAGTTTGGAACTGGTCATGTCGGCCATTTCCACGCGCCAATCCAAGCTCCACGGAGCAATCCTGTTCCATGGGCCCCAGGCGGCATCGGGCGTCGGCAACTCCCGGGCGCGCGCCGCGCGGCATTCCAGCGACAATTCACCCGCCCCTCCCCAGGGCAAGCGCGCTTCCACCATGCGCAACTTCCCGGTGGCCATGAGCGGCGCAAAATTTGATGAAGCCAGATCCGCCCCGCCGTCCCAGGAGAGGCTGCCCGCAGTCAGCCAGTTGCTGCCGGCCGAACTCAACGCGGCGCCGGGATGGGCGGCCTCAAACCGGATTACGCTGTGGAGATTCGAATTGGCGCCGCGGGAAAAAGCAGTGACGAAGGATAACCTTGCGCTCCGCGCCTTAGGCGAGGACAGGCTCGCAGCCGACCCTGAGATTTGCAGCAGGGGTTGATCGCCGGAATCGACCAACCGGGCGCAGGCGGCGTTCAGGGAAGGGCTGATCACGTTGCCCCACGGAGTGTGCGCGGCGGAGGCGGTGAAAGCCATTTCCGCATGGAAGCTGTTCATGTCCCGCCCATCCGCACCCGCTTCAACTTGCAATAGCGGCCTCCCGCTGAAATGGATCTCTTCCACCGTTTCTTTCACGGCGCGCAAGCGCGCCTGATACGCGCCATTGGTGCTGCCGCCGCCCAAAGGAAATTTCCAGTGGCGCATCTCCCCGGCATGATTGGCCTCCCCGACAAGGTCGAACTGGATGCCTTGGACAACACCCCGGCAATCGACCACCCGCACCACGTCGTTTGAGGGGAACCGCATGTCCAGGGCCAAATTCGTGAGAAGCAGCGTGTCGCCGTTGGTCTCGGTAATGGGAAGTTGCAGTTGGGCGCTGGTCACCTGCAACGAGTGCAACGCGATCCGGCAATGCAGCAGGGCGTCCCAATCCAGTTCCACTTCCGCGCGCCGGGCCGAAAGGCGCGGGCTGAGCGGCTGCTCCGAACGGCTGAAGGCCGCGTTTTCGATCACAACCGACGGTCCCAATCCCCACCCCAACTGCATCTCGGAAAACTCCGCCGCAACCCCCGCCTCCAGCAACCGCCGCAACAGCGGCCGTTTGGCGAAATCCGGCAGGCCGATCAAGTGCAAATAGGCGATGGCGGACACCATAAAAAAGAGAACCAACCAAAGGCTCATGCGGCACCAGCGGAAGAAGATCCGGATGCGCCGCAGAGCCGGTTGTTGAAATAACGGGGGCATGGCTCAAGGATGGTGGCGCAGCGCCGCGGGGATTGTCATGTAAGGCTCCACGAAGTTGTCGTACAGTTCCACCGGAAACTCAAAAATCAACCGCTGCCCGTCCCGCTCCACGGACGCGTAAGGATACGAATAAGGCGAACGCCCGCCGAATTCGATGCAACACGTCTCAATTTTGCCGCCTCGTTTCACCTCCACAGACAAGCTGAAATCGATTTTTGCAAAACCGAAATCCCGCCCTTGCGCCTCCCCCGCTCCGCTCCAATAAACGGCGCTTAATCCGCCCAGGCGATGCATGCCTTCCTCCAAACCCGGCCAATTGACCCCGGGCGGCCCGTGATAACCCGGGGCGAAGGTCCATTCCCCATCCGGATCGCGCAGATACTTGCGCGTCCCGCCAAGTTGATGGATGGTCAGGCTCACCACGTTGCTGGTCTCGAAGCTCCAGATGCGCCGGTCGCGCAATTCCCAGGCCGCGCGCGGCAGGCGGAAAAAATCATCGGGGCTGACAAGATTGACAAAAGATTCATCCGGGCGGCGTTCAAAAATCCTGCCGTTTTTTCCGGCGCCGAATTCGATCCGGGCGATGAGGGTGTTGGAAGGCCCGCCCGCTCCGGCGCCCGCTTGCAGCGTGTATTGCAACAGAGGCGCGGTCAATCCGTATTCGGCAACATCCGTGGCCACGGTCTTCTCGATCTGTGTTTGTATATTGGTGAAAGACGCCAGCCAATCGCGCATTAAGCCCGCATCGGCCGGGAACGTTGTCCCGGCGCCGACCTGCCATTGCCCGTTGGTTTGTTTACGGACGACAAACTGCCCTTCGTCGTCCCGCACCATAATCGAGCCGATGGCATCCGGCGAAAGGCTGATGAAATGATAATCCAGAAAATTGGTGTAGGCCCCCTGCCAGGCGCGCAGCGGCTCCCGGTCAATCACCACCACGTTGCCGGGATCCGAGCGCCGCGCAAAGGCCAGGCCGGGCTGATTGGTCGGGCTGACGCCAACTTGCAATTGAGCCGTCAGATTGGAGCCTGCCCAAAATGACAAATCGAGATCCGGTGTCAGCGGCGATGTTTGCAAGCCAAACTGTTCCAAATCGACTTTCGGATCGTCGGAAACAAATTGGCGAACGCGCAGCCCTTGCAGACGCTGAAGCAATTCGTTGATGCGGACGCTGTCTGCCCGGGCCGCCACCGGCTTTTTCATCAGCCAGAGGTGAGTGACTGGATCGCATTCCAAATCAAAGGCCCGGCCGGGAGACCTGACTTGAATGGCCTGACAGGAGAGCCAGGCCGGATCCAGCAATGAAAGGTCGCGCCATTGATCCTTGTCCGTGGGGATGCGCGCCAGCCAGGCGGTGCCGACCAGATAAACATCCGGGTTGCCGACAATCTCCACAAAAACCTGGTCGCCCAAGGCGGAGGTTTGGCCGATGAGAATTTTGTGCGAGGCGGCGGAATCCTGCAAGCTGACTTCGCAGAGCGGCTGGGTGAACCCGTATTTTTCCTGCGCATCTGACTGGTCCTGCAACTCGCGCGCCGAGATGCGCTCCTGCCACTGCAACCCGGCCAGCGCTTCCAGCAGGCCCTGGATCGGCGCGGCCTGGGCGGGATAGGAGATGGACTGGATTAATTGCCACCGGTCTTTGGAGCGGCCCTGGCGCTCGGCGTGGATTTCGTCCATGCCGCGCGGCTTGATTTCAATGCTGTTGACCGACGCGGGATCAAGGCCCCGCATAATGACACGGCTGGCCTCGCGCAAGCGCGCCTGGCGGATGGGACGATCCACCAGCCAAATGAAGGCGAACAAGACTGCGGCCGCAGCCAGCAGAATCCAGGTGGATTTCCAGTTCATTGAGGCACAAGATCAACTCCGCCGCCGCAGCCAAACCAAACCGCCCAAAAAGAGAACTCCGCCTGGCAGACCGGCCAGGAAAAGCCAGCGGACGGTCTGCGCCTGCGCATGGGTCATGTAGAGGCGGTATTCCTTGATGGGCCGAGGCCCCAGTCCACTGAGCATGATTTGCGGGCGCTGCAACAGCCAGTTCAGGGCCAGTTGCGCAAAGACATGATTGCCCACAAAGTCGATGACTTGATCGTCCAAAAAATCAGAATCGCCCGCCACCACCATGCGCGTGCCGCGGCCGCCGGGGGAGTTTACGCCCTGGATGCCGCCTTGCTCGACCGCGACCACCAGCGGGAACGTGCCGGTCTGCAAGGCCTCATTCCTGCCTTGGGAAGTCGTCGCAGCCAGCGTGGTGATGTCCGGGGCGCCCGGTGCCTTCGACTGATTATCCAATGCATAAACCGGACGGGGATAGACCATGCGCAGGGGCATTTTATCGGCGGCCAGAACGTTCATGATGGGATGCGGCATTAACTTCGCAGTCAAAAAGGTCCCGTCAGGCAGCGTGAAATTCTTATCGGTCTCCATGACGCGGTTGCGGCTGTCGCCCACGCCGACTCCCCAATCGGTCAGGACAGTTTCCAAGCCCGAAGGGGCGGTTAATAAGGCGATCATGCGGCCACCCAATTGCAGATAGGCGGCGATTTTGACCAGTTCATCTGACGTCATCTTTCCTTCGTGCGCGCTGGCGGCGACGACAAGCAACTGGCAGTCCGCTGGAATGACATTCGTGCCTTGCAAGGAAAGCTTTTGCCAGTCGCAATTGACCTCGTCCTTGAGAATGGCGGCCAGCTTGGAATAACCGTTGTTGGCCTTGGCCTCCTCGGGATCGTTCTCACCGTGGCCGTAGAGAAAATAAGCCCTCATCGGACGGGGATTGCTGACGTCGTAAATGTCCTCCGTAAAGTAAAGTTCGCCTAGAAAGGCGTTGCGACGCACGTATTTGCTGCGGCCCGCGACCAGATCGCTGAAATCGTAATTGGCCAGATCCTTGGCATAGACCAGCCGGGTGTGCCCGCCGCTCTCGAACAGCACAAAATCCTTTTCCTTCAGGCCGCTCAGGCTGTATTTGGCCAGAAACTCCTTGGCCTCTCCGACTTTGCGGTCATAGTCGAGGGTTTTGACATGGAGATGGCGCGGAGAGGCCTGCAGGTATTCGGCCAGCAAACCGGTGGTCAGCCCGTAAATCTCCTCGTTCGCTCCGTGAGGTTCGAAAAACAGGGTGACATTGACATCGTTGGTCAGGCCGTCCAGGACACGCAGCGTTTGTTCGCAAAGCTTGTAGGCCGAATCGCGGTCCAACTGGAATCGCTTGAAATGGCCTTCCGCCAGGTAATTGGCCATGCCGACCAGGGCCAGGAGCGCGACCACCGCCAGCAGGGTGTTCAGCCAGTTGAGCCAGCGGCGGCTGTGGGAAAAGCTGTGATGTGGGCCTTCAGGTGCGGGCATGTTATCTCCAACGGCGGCTTTCGACCACGCGGCATGTCAGGAATAAAAAGAATATCGTCGAGGTCACATAAAACACGATATAGCGGGTGTCCACCACCCCGCGGGCGAACTCCTGCATCTGCCGCCAGACGCAGACACAATCCAGGCCTCGCGTCACCCAAGTCGGTCGCAGGGCGAACTGGTCCGCCAAAAAGCTCAACAGAAAAAAGCCGGCGCCGATGGCAAAGCTGATCATGGCGGCCACGATTTGATTGCGGGTCAACGCCGAGGCAAAACAGCCGATGGCCATGTAAAGGGAGCCGAGCAGGAAGATGCCCAGAAACGAACTGCACAGCGTGCCCGGCTCCACCAGGTTGGAACCGCGGGTGAAATAACGGAGAATAAACACGCACCCCAGCAACGGCAGCCACATAATGATGAAGAAAACCAGCGCGGCGGTGAACTTGGCCAGCACAACCGCCACGTCCCCGACCGGGGCCGTCATCAGCGTCTCAAATGTGCCGGAATATTTTTCCAGGGCGAACAGTCTCATCGTGATGATTGGGGCCGAGAAGAGCAGGATCACCCAGAAAAAAAAGTTGAAAAAGAATTCCGTGATGGGCATGGGAATGGCCTCGCCCTGCAATTTGTCCAGCAAGGTGTAAAAACACAGGCCCATCAAAAAGACAGCGCCGGCAATGACGATATAGCCGATCCACGAGTAAAAGAATGTGGCCAGCTCGCGCCGGGCCAGCGTCCGGTAAACCTGCATCAAAATCTTTCCTCCTCGCTCTCCGGCCGCGTCAGCCGGATGTAGATGTCCTCCAACGAATGGCGCAGGCGGGATAGTTCGCGCAACTTCCAGCCCCGTTCCCTGACCAAAGCGAAAATCATCGGGCGCAAATCCTGGCCGCCGACCGCGGTCAGGGCGCAACGGTGATACTCGCCCTCGGCCGCGGCAATATTGTAATGGGCGATTTCCGGCATCTGCGCCCAGCAGGTTTTCAATTCTTCCAGCGGCGCGGCGATTTCGGTGATGACCTGCCCGTTCTTGCCCATGCTTTTCTGGAGGTTGTCCGGTGAATCCGCCGCCAGAATCCTGCCCTCGCGCATAATCAGCACGCGGTTGCAGGTCATTTCCACTTCAGGGAGGATGTGGCTGGATATCAAAACCGTGTGGCGCCGGCCCAATTGCTTGATAAGTTGGCGGACGGACCGGATCTGACTGGGGTCCAGGCCAATGGTTGGCTCGTCAAGAATAATCAATTCGGGATCATGCACCAGGGCGTCAGCCAGCCCGACTCTTTGGCGGTAGCCTTTGGAAAGCTGGCCGATGATTCTTTTGCTGACATCCGTCAGCCCGCATTGCGCGATGACCGCATCCACCCTCTCCCGCGTCCGGCTGCGGCCCAGGCCCTTGAGGCGCGCGCGAAATTTCAAATACTCCCGCACCCGCATGTCCGGATATAGCGGATTGTTCTCCGGCATGTAGCCGATGCGCCGCCGCACTTCGTCCGCATCGGCAAAAACATCCAACCCGGCCACGCGCGCGTCGCCGGATGTGGCGGGAATGAAGCACGAAAGGATGCGCATGGTGGTGCTCTTGCCTGCGCCGTTGGGGCCGAGCAGACCGACGATTTCCCCGCGCTCCACGGTAAAAGACAAGTCTGCCACCGCGGTCGTTCCCGCGTAGCGCTTGGTCAGATTTGAAACCTCAATCATCATGGGCATGGACTCGCCAGGCCGGCCCCCCGGCCCTTCTTACCGCAGCTTAACCCTCGCCATCTCCTCTTGATAGCCTAAAATCAAATTGCCGCGCGTTTGCGGCGCCAGGTACGACAGCACAACCGTTTTGCCCCGCCCTGCTTGCGCCAGGGCGTGAAAGGCATCCAGGTCGTTTCGCACCGTAATCCCTCCGATCCGGTTGATGACGCAATACTTGAACAGCGAGGCCGCGTCCGCCGGGCTGTCCTTCTCCACCCGCTCCACGAACAAGCCGGAGTCTGTTCCGCCCAGGCGTCCCAGCCCCAGTTGGTCCACCAAATCGGGGGTGAGGTTGTGCAGGTCGGCCCCTAGCCACTCGCGGAATAATTGCGCAAAGGGAACCAGCGACACCCTGAGGTCGCGAGCTTCGCCGCCGCGTTCTACTGTCAATACGAAGTCCAATTCCGCCTCCTCCCGCAGCAGGCGGTTGAACTCCATGAAACTGTCCGGCGCCCTGCCGTTGAGGCGCAGGACGGCGTCGCCGGTTTGCAGCCCCGCTCCGGCGGCCGGGCTGTTGGTTTCGACCGACTGCACCACCAGCGGCGCATCCACGCTCACCCGCGCCCCAAACCAGCGCGAGGCGGTCTCGGGATTGAACAGATCTGCCAGGGCCTCGCGCACTGCCTTGATCGGTATGGCAAAGCCAATGCCCTGCGCGCCTTGCAAAATGGCGACATTGATGCCAATCAACTCGCCGCGCAGATTGATGAGCGGACCGCCGCTGTTGCCGGGATTGATCAAGGCGTCGGTTTGCAGCCAGTTTTCCATGCTCAGGTCTTCATTCTCGCGGGCGGGGGCGCGGCTCTTGGAACTGAGGATGCCGCGGCTGACCGATTCGCCCAGGCCAAAGGGATTGCCCAAAGCCAGCACGGTTTCACCCAGGAGCAAATCATCGTTTTTGGCGAAGCGGACGGCCTTGAACTTTTGCCCCTTTTTCTTCGGAACGATTTTAAGCAACGCGACGTCCTGTTTGGGCGTCACCACAAAAACGTGCTGTACTTCATAAACCCCGCCGCCGGCGGCATCGGACAGCTTGACCTGGATGCGGTTGGCGCGGTTGACCACGTGAAAGTTCGTCAACAAATAACCGTCGTCCGAAATAATGACGCCGGAGCCCAGCGAACTGTGCGACCGGGAGCCATAGAAAAGTTCCTCGATGGGATTATGCGCCTCCACCACGCTCTCGGTGGCCACATTGACAACACAGGGCATGACCTTCTCGACGGCTTGGACCACGGCATCGCGTCGAACGTCCGGCTGGGCCGGATCCGTCGAGGCGGCGGCAAGGAGGGCCAGGCCCATTCCGCCAAGGGCGGCGCTCCGCGCCAACCAACGCGGGACGAGACGGTGCCTGGGCCTGAGCATGTTCATCATAGCGACGGGATGAATTCAGACATTCGGCAAACCCATCCTCTCGACCCTCATTTTGCGAAAATACCACGGGGAAAGTAAAGTAGGAATTAAGATTGAAGAACTATTGAGTCTCGCACAATAAAGTGACATATTGTTAGTGACACATTTGGAGTGGTGGTCTATAGTCTGGGCATGACGAACACACGAGACCATGCCGAAATGGAAAAGCGCCGGAAAAAAGCCGGCACA